>MDTC01124428.1_pt1 | contig 11064 bp, 10 predicted proteins | sample 811181 | NCBI WGS metagenome assembly MDTC01 (sample SAMN05326644, study PRJNA326480) | marine metagenome | isolation source: seawater | place: Pacific Ocean: North | collected 2011 | reverse complement strand
TTCTACTTTTTTGAGAAAGCCCTTCGTTGGGGGCGCTGGCTTTGGGATACAAAGTAAAGCGAGATCGAAAATAGTAAAACAGCCCCCTTTTTATGTGAAAACTTTGTCGCGCAAAGTAAAGGGTTTGGGATTATCTTAGAGAGTCACTAAGGGATGTATTTTGGGGAGAGGGACGCGATTAGTCTCACGGAAAAGAGAGCGAGCAGGGCTGAGCTGACGATTCTTGGAGGGTTGGTTCATAATGAGGATGTGCGGGGAAAAAGTGCGTGGGGGGAGCGGATTGATGGAAGATGCCGAAGATTGTAAAGATATTGGGTGGAATCTCTACAATTTTTCAGAAAGCCGAACGTGACCCCTTTACAAAGCGGTGCTGTTTTGACCCCTAGGATGAGGACACGAGATGTAATTACAGTCGGAGCAATGACGCTGGTGTGGTCATTGGGCGGGTTGAGTATGCAGGCGCAGCTGTTTACCATGGACACCGAAAAGCCTGATAAGCTCGACGGCTCATTGCATGAATTGGGGCCCAAAGCGGCTGATATTTTCAAGGCCTGGGGGGTGGCCCGGATTGATGGAGCCGAGTATTTCACCAAGGATCAAGCTACGCTCCGACGGGAATATATCAAAGTGGGCAATAAGATTAAGAAGGCTGTGATCGAGGACCGTCTGCAGGAAAGCGCTGGGCGCCAATACTTCAAGGAATTGTTGAAAATTGGTAAGCGGGCAAAAGAAGGGAAGTCTTCCGGCTTCGAGTCACTCAAGGGGCTTGATGCCGCGGTGCAGGAATCGATTGTCGATAAAGCGAATGCGTCAACACTGACGCCGAGGCTTAATAAGCTGCAGTGGTCGATTGGTGAAATTGCTCTTTATGCCAGTGACACCTCGGCAATGAGCAGCGGCAAGCAATCGATGGTCAAGCGTCGTTTGCTCGCGCTGGAACAAAAAGAGGAGAGTGCGAAGAAAGATAAGGAAATTTCTGATCGCGAGCGCCTCATGAAGTCCGGTTTTTCCATCTGGAAGATTATCGTGGAGAATTTGCGCAAGGAATAGACATCGATTCATTCCATTAGAATAAGGTTGGGCTGTTGAGGGATTGCCTCTCAGGCGGGCCTTGCTACATTCACGCCATGTCCAGACGGAGCCGACGAACCAAACAAAAGCAGAAGAAGACATCCGGGAGAGGATTGTTGAAGTGGTTTGCGTGGTTGAGTGTGGTCCTCTTGCTTGCCGGGATCGTAGGGCTTATTTTGGGCTATCGGGCTGTGCGGAGTTATTTGCGCAGTGATGACTTCCGGGTTATGGTGGGGGGAGAAGTTGGAGGTTTGCTGGGCGGGGACGCTTCCTTTTCTTCTTTCCGATGGGCTGGTTGGGATGTGTCTGTCGATAATTTTGATTATGCGGGAAAGGACGGAGTTAGAAATATTCAGGGCTCAAATCTCGAAGCCTCGGTTGAAATTGGAGCTGTATGGGAAGGAGTATATCGCATTAAGGATTTCCGCCTGAGTCATCTTAATGTCGTGGCCGATTTTCGTGAGCGCGATCGCGAGGCAGGTGTCGACGTAGGGCCGGAGATTCTTCCTGATGAGGTTGGTTCAAATGAAGATGGGGGATTCTGGGCGCAATTCCTCCCGGATAAAGTTGAAGTGACGAGGGTCGATGTGGCTTCGGTGGATGGTCGGGCCCAGACCGAGGATGGATTGTGGTCCTGGTCGAATGTGGGTGCGAAAGTGGTGCCAGGTTCGGGTGATGAAGTTTATGATTTAGATTTGCGAGGTGGAGAGATCCGCTCGCCGATTGATACGGTGAATCGGCTTGTTCTCAAGAATGCCAGAGGTCGCTATTCCGGAAACCGATTTCATTTGATTTCGGCTGACCTTGATGCCTTGAATCGTTCGCGGTTGACGATGGAGGGCTATTACTCTCTAGATGACGGGCATTGGAATTTTAGCGGTGATGTGACTGGTACCCGCGTGGAAGAGGTGATTGCCGAAGATTGGAAGCAGCGCCTCATGGGGCCATTAGAGATTGATTACAAGGTGTCCGGCAAACCTGATCAGGATGCGAGGGTTAAAGGGAGTCTCGAGATCGATGATGGTGTTCTGACCGCGCTCCCTGTTCTGGATCGAATTGCGGCTTATGCCAATACCGTCCGATTCCGTCGATTGGCTTTATCAGAGGCTAGTCTTGATTTTTCAAAACGAGGAGACCAGTTGGAGCTTACCAACATCAGACTGGCTAGCGAGGGTTTGGTGCGATTGGAAGGCACGCTTCGCTTAATCGGTGACCGGATTACCTTTGGGCAGTTTCGTTTGGGAATCACGCCAGGTACTCTGGCGCACCTTCCGGGAGCCGAGACCAAGGTGTTCGAGCGAGGAGAATTGGGACTTCTTTGGACCCCGTTGGTTATCAGTGGAACGATTGATTCGCCTCAGGAAGATCTCAGTGAGCGTTTGATCGAGGCGGCGGGTGAGAGGTTGTTCGAGATGATTCCTGAGACCGGGCAGTGGGCGCTGAAGCATGGCGGTGAGGTTGTTGGGGAGTCGACCAAAGTGATCTTGGCGAATCAGGGGATCATCCTTGGTGCCGGGAAAGGAGTGCTTGATGGAGCGGTTAACATTATTAAAGACGGCGCGGGAAAGATCATCACGGTGCCCGATGGGGCGGCCGATGCCGGTAAAGGGATTATCGAGGCCGGAGTGGGAACACTTTTTGATCTTTTCGGAAGACCGATCCAAAAAGAGGAGTAGCATGCCTCATAATGAAGGTACATTCACTGGAGCAGGATCAATGGTTGCCGATTCCGATTGAGGAGGCATGGAATTTTTTCTCATCACCGCGCAATCTCGATGCGATAACTCCTCCTGATCTTGGATTTAAAATTGAGACCCTGCCCTCGGAGGAGATGTATGAGGGTGAGATCATCACCTATCGGGTTAAGATTCTCCCCGGCTTCTGGATTCCCTGGGTCACAGAGATTAAATCAGTGAAGGAAGGAGAGAGTTTCATCGATGAACAACGTTCGGGGCCCTATCGATTTTGGCATCATCGTCATCGTTTTGAATCCAAGGACGGTGGAACTTTAATGTGCGATCTTGTGCATTACTCGGTGGGATTGTCATTTCTGGGTGAAATTGCTCATGCCTTGTATGTCCGTAAGAAGCTGGAGAGGATTTTCGCCTTTCGGCGGAAAATCCTTGAGGCGCGATTTAAAAATAGTGCGGGTTGAGGCCATGGTTGCTTGTTTTTGCTTTTAACGATACACTGGCGCTCACAAGTGAGCGCGATCGAATTATTTCAGGAACACTGGCGGGCTGCGACCGAGATTGGGGTTCTCTGGTTGCTCATCTACCAGATTTTCCGTGTTTTTCGTTCGACAAGGGGAGCTCGGATTCTGATTGGCCTTGCCGTGGTGGTGATCGTGTTGACCCTGGCTTCGCAATTGCTGGAGCTAAAAGTGATCGAGTGGATCATTAAAAGTGCGGCGGCGATTTTGGCTTTTGGCCTTTTGATTATTTTCCAGCCAGAGCTCCGAAATGCCTTGGCTCGACTGGGGAGTACTAATTTCTTTTCCTTTTCGACTCGTCACCAGCAGGAGTTTTTGGATGCTTTGGCGGATGCGGTGGTGGAGCTTTCCAATAAGCGTTTTGGCGCTTTGTTTGCCATTGAGAGGAACATTAGTCTGGAGAACTACGAGTCCACCGGGGTCACGATTGATGCCCAGCTATCGGTGGAGTTGGTTACGACAATTTTCCATCCCAAAACGTCTCTTCATGATGGTGGCATGGTTCTCTCGCAGGAGCGTGTGGAGGCTGCAGGTTGTATCTTTCCAGTGAGTCAAAAAGAACTCTCCGATCGCGCCCTCGGACTCAGGCATCGGGCGGGATTTGGTGTCAGCGAGGATACTGACGCGGTAGCCATTGTGGTGAGTGAAGAGACCGGAGCGATTTCAATTCTTGTAGACGGGAAGATGTTACGTGATCTTTCCGAAGCGGACTTCCGCAAAAAACTCGAAGATATATTCTTATCCCATGGCCAATCATCTGAAGAAATGGTTCGCGAAGAACTGGACGTCGAAAATGGCAGCTCTGGCTCTGGCGATCGCGATCTGGTATCTGATTAACCTTCAACTCTAGGGCGAAGGTGTTTGAAGAATTGTCAGGGGTGTTTGTCACGGGCACCGACACCGGCATTGGGAAGACCTATGTCTCGGTGCTCATCGTCGAAGAACTTCGCAAGAAGGGCATTGGTGCGGTGGGATTAAAGCCAGTGTGCAGCGGGAGTCGTGAAGATGCCGAACGACTTTGGGAGGCCTCAGATCGTGTGTTGGATCTGGAAGTGATCAATCCGAGCTATTTCCAAACTCCCGTTGCGCCCCTGGTGGCAGGACGGATTGAGGGCTCACCCTTGGAGTTGAGTAAGATGGTTTCACAGATTCGCTCGGTTCAAGAGGGTCAGGAGTTTACCCTGGTAGAAGGCGCCGGGGGTTGGGAAGTACCGCTCGGGGAGGATTTTGGAATTCCCCATTTGGCGAGGGAACTTCAGCTGCCTGTCATTGTGGTTGTGGGTAATTGGCTGGGTGCGATCAATCACACCATTTTGACCGTTAAGGCCATTGAGGCGACAGGCGTGAAGTGTCTTGGGGTGATTCTCAATTATCCTGAAGCGGAACGTGATATCGCGGCGACGACCAATCGCTTGATACTCGAGGAATCACTGCCTGTCCCCATTCTTGGTGAGGTCCTGACGGATGGCACCGAAATTGACTGGCGCTAGACCTTAGTAACTTCGTCCCCAGATCGCGCGCGATGGAGTGGCGGAGCCTGTGAGGATGCAATCGGCCTCGGGGCCGGCTTGTTTATCGAGAGGGAGGCAGCGGATGGTGATCTTATGCTTTTTGGAAAGCTCTTCCTCTTGCTCGCGGCTCCCGGCCCATGGCGTGACAAGCCAACCGGGGTTTTCCTGCACCCAGAATTTTTCGAAGGTTTCGAGATCAGAGCATTCGGTGATGTTTTCTTCGCGGAAATCGAGAGCGCGCTGAAGAAGTGATTGGTGAACATTGTCCAAGGTTTCAACAACCTCACGGAGGAATTCTTCTTTTTCGATGAAGCTCTTTTCGTTGGCCGCCTGATCGCGCCGTTGGAGGCAAACTTTGCGTTCCTCGAGGTCGCGGGGTCCAATTTCGACACGCAGAGGGACGCCTTTTTTAACCCATTCCCATTTCTTGACTCCACCACCAAGGTCGCGGTCGTCGACGTGGACGCGGAGTGGTTCGCCGCCATAAGTTCGTTCGCGAAGACGGGTGGCAAGAGCCTGGCAGGCATCGATGACGGCGTCGCGGGTGTCTTCCTTGGGAGTGACGGGAACGATAACGATTTGTTGGGGCGCGACACGGGGAGGGAGGACCAGTCCGTCATCGTCCGAGTGAGCCATGATTAAGGTGCCCACAAGGCGGGTCGACACACCCCAGGAAGTGGTGTGAACGTGTTGCTCCTTGTTGTCTCGGTCGACGAAGGTGATTTCTTGTGCTTTGGCGAAATTTTGGCCGAGGTAGTGTGAAGTGCCGGCTTGAATGGCTTTGCGGTCCTGCACCATGGCTTCGACAGTCAGTGTGACATCCGCACCGGGAAATCGTTCGGCCTCCGTTTTCTCTCCCATTACGACGGGGATCGCGAGGAGGTCGCGCAGGGCATCGGCATAGAGCTGATGAATCATGTGCGTTTCGTCCAGGGCTTCTTCCTTGGTTTCGTGCGCGGTATGGCCTTCCTGCCAGAGGAATTCCGCAGTGCGCAGGAAAAGGCGGGGACGCATTTCCCAGCGCATGACATTGGCCCACTGGTTGATGAGGAGAGGGAGATCGCGGTATGATTCGACCCAACGGGAAAAGGCGTTGCCGATGATGGTTTCGGAGGTGGGGCGAATGACATAAGGCTCGTTGAGTTTCCCGGAGGGAATCATGCGGGTCTTACCGTTTTCGTCTTTCTCCGCTTCGAGACGGTGATGGGTGACCACGGCACATTCGGTGGCGAAACCTTCAGCGTGTTCGGCTTCTTTTTCGAGGTAGGAAAGAGGTATGAGGAGGGGGAAGTAGGCGTTTTGGTGGCCGGTGGCCTTGAAGCGGTTATCGAGGTCACGTTGGATCGCTTCCCAAATGGCAAACCCCCAAGGTTTGATCACCATGCAGCCACGGGTTTCGGAATTCTCGGCGAGATCAGCAGCGCGGACGACTTGCTGATACCATTCGGGAAAATTCTCAGAGCGGGTAGGAGTGATTGCAGATTTTGGCTTCGCCATAACGGAGCGCACCATCACGTAAAGATGCCAGTAAGGCAAAGCGAAATCGCGAGACGATTCGTGGAAAGTGAATGTCCTTCTACGGAAGGTATTTGCAGGGAATGCTGAAGTTGAGCGAGCCCACTTGCCGGGGTGGGTCGATCTCAAGAGAGATGACGGAAGCTTTCTTGACCCGGATTGTACAAAAGGTGGCGCCGACAAGGTATTCAACGAAGGTTGAGAAGTCGGGTTGGTGTCCCACGATGGCGACGGCGTCAAGCTCGCGGTAGGCGGAGAGTTCCTGAAGGGCGATTTCGGGGCGCATGCCGCAGGAGAGCCAGGACTTGACAAGAGGAGAGGGGCATCCTTCCCCGGCGAGGATCTCCGCGGTTTCTTTGGCGCGCAGGACGGGGCTGGTGAGGACGAGGTCGGGGATGAGGTCGCTCCCGCGAAGGAAGGTTCCAACTCGGTGGGCTTGCTTGATTCCCTTGGGCACCAGAGAACGGACAAAGTCGCTGCCGGATAGCCCGTGGGCGTCGGCGGTGGCGTGTCTGATAAAATAGAGTGTCATGTTACATCGTCATACCGCCATCGACCGCGAGGACCTGGCCGGTGATGTAACGGGCGGCCGGGCTGGCGAGGAAGAGGACGGTGTTGGCAATGTCATCGACTTGACCGAAATCGGCGAGAGGAACTTTAGCCACGATGCCGGCCTTGAGGTCGTCAGAGAGCTCTTCGGTCATGTCGGTAGTGATAAATCCGGGGGCGATGGCGTTGCAGGTGACTTTGCGTCCGGCGAGTTCGCGGGCGATGGATTTTGTGAAGCCGATGAGGCCGGCCTTGGAGGCGGCGTAGTTGGCTTGACCGGCATTTCCAATGAGTCCAATGACAGAGCTGATGTTGATGATGCGCGGGTCGGTGCCTTTCATTAGCGAACGCTGAAGGGCTTTGACGAGGTTGAAGGCGCCCTTGAGGTTGGTATCGAGAACGGTGTCCCAGTCCTCATTTTTCATGCGCATGAGAAGCCCGTCGCGCGTGACGCCGGCGTTGTTGACGAGGACATCAATGCCGCCGAGATCTTCGAGGATTTGCTTTCCGGTTTCCTGAACGGCATCGTAGTCTGCGACGTCGAGACCGTAGAAGCGGGCACTTTCGGGGAACTCGGCGTTGATGGCCTTGGCCGCCGCGCCACAGCTGGTTTCGTTTCGGCTGATGATCGCGACTTTTGCTCCTTCGCGAGCGAAAGCGTGGGCGATGGCTTTGCCGATGCCGCGTCCGGCTCCGGTGATGACAACACGTTTTCCTGAGAATTGAGACATTACTTGGTTTGTTGGGTTAAAAGTTATTCGGTGATGAATTATTCGCTTTTGCGAGGGCGCTGGCTCATAACGAGACGAACGGCGGCGAGGGGTAGGAGGCTGATGAGTCCGGCGACGGCGGCGACCTTCAAGCCGGGGTAGACGCGGGGACGGTTGTTGATGAGAGCTTGCAGGGAATCGCGTACTACATGAGGGGCGGGGACGTAAAATGTTTCCTGAACGGGGATTTTGGTGGTGTTACCGCGTCGGGCGGTGTCACCAAAGCCGGTTTTGATGGGCCCTGGGCAGACGGCGAGGACGCGCACGCCCTGTGAGCGGAGTTCCAGTCGAAGGGCTTCGCTGAAACTGGAAACGTAGGCTTTGGTCGCGGCGTAGACCGCAAAGTCTGGAATGGGGAGGTCGCCTGCCAGTGAGCTGAGATTGAGAATGGCACCACGTTGGGCGATAAGGCGGGGAAGGAGGGCGTGGGAGAGGTGGGTGAGGGCCTCGATGTTGAGGCGTATCATCTGCTCGGTCTTGGACCAGTCGGAAGTACGAAATTCGCCGTAGTCTCCCATCCCGGCGTTGTTGATGAGGCAGTCGGGATAGAGATCATCTTCGGAGAGCGCGTTGATGAGGTGAATACGGGCCCTGGGATCGGTGAGATCACTGACGAGTATCTTGACCTTGAGGTCGGGGTGGGTCGCGACCAATTCTTCCGCGATTTCCTCAAGAACTTTTTCGCGTCGGGCGACGAGAATGAGGGTCCGGACGTGCGGAGCGAGTTGGCGGGAAAATTCCAGCCCCAATCCGGAGCTGGCCCCGGTGATGAGGACGCAGCGGAAGTTGGAGCTGGATTGGGGGTTCACAAGTGATGCTTGTTACACAGGCTGCTGTCCGCCTTGCTGTTGTTCGTCCACTTTGATAATGCGAAGGGGAAGACGCTGAATGAGTTCTCCGTCGACGAGGATGTCTACCGAGTAAACTCCGGGGCGGGGGAATTGAAGTCCCTGGAATCCCACGATGAGGTGGCGGCTGACAAAGGCAACATCGTCGGGGACCTGAACGGGCATAGCTCCTTTGATGGGCATTTTGTCATTGATGGCATTTCCATCTTCGTCGATAATTGTAATAGTAAGTTCGTGGTCGCCGGCGTCTTCGGGAGTGAAGCAGAAGCGCATGGCGAGCGAACACTGTGGGTGCACAATAGGAGTGGCTTTGGCTGCGAGGGCGTCAAAGGTTCCGGAGACAACCATTTTCCCCTGATATTCGGCAGCGAAGTCGCAAAGTGATGCAATTTGTAAGTCCATAAGATAAATTGATAAGGGTGGGCCGTTGCGGCACGGAAAGTTCCTGAACGGTTGAGTGCCGCGCGTAAAGGGAGAATTCCCGAAGAGAGGCCGAAAGGGTGATTATTCGTTCACGGGAAGTGCCCCGGGGATCTTCACTGGTGGGGCGGGAGGTCCGGTTACAGGGAGTTCCCTGCCGGGTGGTGAACCTTCTGGTGCTTCGGGCGTGAGATCGTCCTCCGTGATCACTTCGGCGACAGGGATGTTTTCGTCCTCGTTGATAATCTGTGCCCGGGGGATTGCCGGGAAATCGCCTCCGTTTGAGCTGGGGTTGGGCGCCGGAGTGATGGGTTGATTTGTTCCCTCGTCGATGATGGCAGCGCGAGCGGGAGCGGTGATCTGTCCCTTAATCTCGTCTCTGAATTTATTGAAAAATTGTTTGACCATGGGAGCGGCTTTGCGTCCACCACTTACTTTCTCGTGTGGAAGTCCCTCGTAGATCACGGCGAAGGCGTAGCGGGGATTGTTACGTGGGAAAAATCCGGAGAACCAGGCGAGGCCCTGTTCTTTGGATTTTGGACCCCACTGGGCGGTGCCTGTTTTGCCACACATGATGGTGAAGCTGAGGGCGGCGTTGCGACCGGTTCCGTAGGACGCGTGAACGACGTCCTCCATTCCCTGATGCACGACTTCGACGGCTTCAGGGTCGAGATCGAGGTCGAAGCGTTTTTTGGGAAGAGGCGCTTCGAGAACACGTCCGTGGAAGTCTTGGATTTGCTTCGTGAGCCGGAGTTCCATCAGAGCTACTCCATTGGCAATCCCGGCCATGGATTGGGCAACCTGGAGTGGCGAGGCGAGCAGGAGGCCCTGACCAATTGAGAGATTGGCGGCGTCGCCGTCGGTGGTTGGGCGTCCCATGCGTTTTTTGATGTATTCCGGAGTGGGAACATTGCCGGGAGTTTCACCGACAAGCGGTAGACCGGTGCGTGACCCGTAGCCGAGTTTACGTGCGGAATTGAGGAAAGTTTGTGGCCCGGTCATAATGCCGACTTGATAGAACCAGGGGTTGACGGATTTGGCGAGGGCGCGTTGAACGGGGATTTCACCCTGATGTCCTGCGGAGTGGTTGTGGAATTTTTGACCACCAATTTCAATAAAGTAGGGGCAATCGATGAGAGTCCACGGCTTGATCGCTCCGGTGGTGATGGCGGCGAGTCCGACGATGGGTTTGAAGGTGGAGGCCGGTGGATACTGCGATTGGTAGGATCGTGCGTATAGTGGTGCGGCGGGGTCTTTTTTCAGTTCTTCGTAGCGCTTTGTCGTGATGTAGGGAATGAATTCGTTGAGGTCAAAGCTGGGGCGTGAAGCCATGACGAGGACTTCACCGGTGATAACGTCGATGACGACCATGGCGCCGCGTTTGCAACCGGAACGGAGGACGCTCTCGGCATGGCGTTGCCAGTCGAGGTGCAGAGTGGTGACGACGTTTCCTCCGGGGCGGGGTTTTTCAGAGATCTCCTCGAGGACTTTGTTGCCCTCGGTATCGAAGATGATTTTTTTGCTTCCCGGAATGCCACGGAGTTCTTTGTCGTAAACCTTTTCGAAACCCGATTTTCCTTGGACCGATTCGAAGAGGGGGTCGCCATCGTTAATCGGTCCATCGGGAAGGCGGGTCTTGGTGCCGACGTATCCCACTAGATGGGCGGCGAGAGATTTTTCGGGGTAATACCGCATGTAGACGGGGAGGATGACCAATCCATCGGGGATTTTTTCTTCGAGAAATTGCGCTTTTTTTCCATCGAAGACCTGTGAGACGATGCGTGGAATCCAGCGTCGATGGCGATAGTAGGCACTGAGCTTTTCGTCGGAAAAGGTCACTTCATTTCCGGTGAGAGCGTTCGCCTCGGCGATTTTGGTCTGAGCCCATGCGATGGCTTTTTCGGGTGAGTCGAGTTCAGTAAAGCGGGTGAAATCGAGCGCCAGGTGATAGGCCATCTTGGTTTGGGCGAGCGGGCGGCCTTCGCGGTCGAGGACCAGCCCCCGGGGCGCGGGAATGGAGAGGCTCATCGTGCGGGCATTGCCATCAGTGAAGATAGAGGCTCCGGTGGCGGACTTTTTGGCCTCTTTGTTTTCGGTTTCGGTGTCTTGGGCAATCGCCAGAGCGCCGAGGAAGGCCAGGACGCTTCCGATGATCATCCGCTTCATGA
>MDTC01109188.1_pt1 | contig 11064 bp, 9 predicted proteins | sample 811181 | NCBI WGS metagenome assembly MDTC01 (sample SAMN05326644, study PRJNA326480) | marine metagenome | isolation source: seawater | place: Pacific Ocean: North | collected 2011 | reverse complement strand
TACCAACTTGAACTAAAATTGTCATTCATTTATTGTCGCAGATTATATGCGGTCGTGCTGAAATTGGTAGACAGGCACGCTTGAGGGGCGTGTGGGTTTCCCGTGAGAGTTCGAGTCTCTCCGACCGCACCAAATGCCCAGATTTCTTTAAAAATATATATTTATTGTTAAAAGTTAAAATTTAATTATAAGCTTATTTGATCTTTTAAATAAAATTAATTTATGGAAAAAGCCCAAGAATTTTTTATATCTACAGAAATATATTCACCTAATCAAATAGTTATAAATCTACTTTTTGCATTTTTCTTGGGTCTATTAATTAGTTTGGTTTATAAAAAAACTCACAAGGGTTTAAGTTACTCCCAGTCTTTTATGGTTACAAATGTTTTTGTGACCGTAATTGTATGTATGGTAATTATGATAATAGGAAATAACTTAGCCAGGGCTTTTGCATTAGTTGGAGCACTTTCTATAATCAGATTTAGGACAGTTGTTAAAGACACAAAAGATACAGCTTTTATTTTTTGGTCACTTGCCTCAGGTATGGCAACTGGAACTGGAAGTTATTTTTTAGCGATCGCAGGTAATATTTTGTTAAGTTTGATTGCTTACATTTTGTACAAATCAAACTTTGGATCAATTGTTAAAAGTGAATTTATTTTACAATTTAGATTAGATTCAGGAGATAGTAAAATTTCAAAAAATTATATTCCTATACTTTCAAAATTTACAAAAGCACATACTTTATTAAGTTCAGAGTCTTCTTCAGACAACAAGTCAATTAAAGTAATATTTGACATAGTTATGAAAGAAGAAGCTGACCAAAATAATTTACTTTCGGAAATATCTACTATAGCAGGTATAAGTGAAGTTGTTATTATCGCCGCTAAAACAGACGTAGACTATTAAATTTATAAACATTCATGAAAAAATTCTTTTTTTCATATTTTTTTCTTACAATTTTTATAATCGTTTTTTCAATAGTAACTTTTTTATCTATTGACTCAAATTTTAGGAGAAGTTTTTTTAGTTTGTCACTAGGTCTTATCAACAATTATTTTAATATAGTTATTAAACAAGATTTAATTCAACCAAAGCCAAATATTAATGCGGCAATCAATAAATTAGAACTCCAGATAAAAGTTGCAGACTTTTTAACAACAAAATCAAAAAATAGTTTTTTAGATAATATCTACTTTAATGCATACAACATAGAGAGTTTTATAAGTGAAAAAAATAATTATAATTATTTTTCTAACACAATTCAAAATTTAATAAAAAAAGATCCAAAACTTTACCACGCTCTGATATGGCAGGCAAAATTAATGAATTTAAAAGGTTCTGATAAAGAAAAAATTATAAAAAATATTAACGAAGCTATTAAACTTTCTCCTGCAAATTTAGAAGCCTACAAATTTATTTTAGATTATACTCGTGAAAAGGAATATAATGATTTATTTAATCAATATTGTGTCCAGTATCACGAATCTATTCTTGGCGGCGAAAGTCAGAAAAATGCAATTTCATCTGCTTTTACCGGTACAACGCTATCAAAATTCATAATACAAATAGAACCAAAAAAGAATAAAGAAGAATTTTATGTTATCGAAGGAATTTCTTTAGATGCAGATACAGACTACGAGGTTACATTAAAAAAACCTAGTAATTTAAATGGTTTAAATTTATTTTTTAATTTTTTCCCAGGAACTGCCCTAGAATTTATTAAAATTGAAATTACGGATACAAATAATGTTAAAACTGAGTTACCCTTAAATAGTCTTTTTATAAATTCACGACATTCTTTTTTTCAAAAAGATAAAGACAAGCTTAAATTAGTAACTACCAATAAAAATGATGAAAAAATTCAAATTAGACTTAATAAGAATTATAAAAATATCACTAAAATTAAAATTAAATTAAATTTTGGAAAACTCAATTTAACAAATCAACCAAACTGTTAATGAAGAAATTATATAACTCTATTTTTTTTTGGTTAATTCCTTTTATTTTATTTATATTTTTACTATTTTTTATCAACATACTTAAAAAAGATTTTAGATATGCACATTTGCTACACAATACCTATAAAGACCCTCATAATTGGCTTTATGAAGCTACTTTTATACCGGTTAAAAAATTTTATAATAAATTTATAAATGACAAAAAAGAATATTTTCCTCAAATTAAATTTTATATTAGTGAATCCAATTTAAATTATTTACTTTCAGATATACCAGACTCAACCAAAATATGGCAAGAAGTAAAAATAGTTCACGACTTTAATTCAGACAAGCCAAATAAATTAAGAAACGGAGCTCTCAGGTACAAAGGCGATAACCCAGAAAATTGGCTGTCAGCAAAAAAGGCATACCGAATTAAATTTAAAAAAAGAGATATGAACGAAAGACAAAGATATTATGATTATTTACCTTTTGAAGAAAGACTTTTAACTTCTTACAGTATAGCGCGAAACGCAAATATTTTAGCTCCTAGTGTCAGACCTGTCGAGCTTTTTATTAATGGTGAAAATAAGGGATTATACTTGGAAGCAGAAAATTTAAATGAAAATTTTTTAAGAAGAAATAAATTAATGCCAGTTAATTTTTACAAAGGAGAAAATTATAATCAAGAAGCTAAAACTGGTCTGGACTCTAATTTGTATAACAATAGTGGTTTATGGACTAAAGACGCGAACTTTAATTTTAAAGATGCTCAAAACAATGACGATTTAAATAGTTTTTTAAATATTTTTAAAGAACTAAGAGATGACAAACAATTAGAAACTTTTTTTTCATTTATAGATGATGATTATTTTTCAAGATATCTCGCCTATTTGATTATCGCTCAAGATGTACATCATACAAATTATCACAATAATAGGATCGTTATTGATCCATGGAGAGGTAAAATTTTTCCAGTAATAGTAGACCCAGGATCAGATGATCTTGATGAAAACAAAGCAGTAAATTTTGAATATTCATCGAACGATCTAATCTCAATTTTTAACCAAAGCTCAAAATATATAAATATGAAGTATGAATATTTACATAAATTTCTTTACAAAGAAAATCTCTTAGATAAAGAAATAAATAATCTAAATAAGATCAAAGAAAATATTGTTCAATCTTTAAAACGAGAACCATTTATACACACCACTTTTTTAGGGGACATTTCTGAAAGTAGATTAAGAGATTTAATTAATCAAAAAATAGAAAAAATCAAAAGAAGAAAAAGCATTCTAATTTCTAACTTAAGTGAGGAGCTCAAAGCAACTTGGAGAGAAAAAGATAATAAATTCACAATTACTTTAAAAAGCCAAATGCCAATAAACAGCATAAAACTTCTCTTCGATAAAAATGTACCTGAATGGGTTTACATTGATGAAAATTATAACGGTAAGTATGATTATAATGAAAAAAAATATTTTAAAGAAAAAAATGAAATTATTGTTGATGCAAGTTTTTATGCAAATAGAATAGAAATGTTTTCCTCATTTAACTTTGTAAGAAGTAATATTGAAACTTCAATGACCAAATTTGATTTGATTACAGAAAATGGTTTGATGCCTCATAAAATTTTTGCTGAAAATAAATTTACAAAGAAATTTACTACTTTGCTTCATAGCACAGAAGAAGGATCTCAAACCAACTCATTAAACAAAATAATTCACACTAATAGTTTAGACAGAAAAGTCTCAAATGATTTAGAGGTTCTTTCAGGTGAATTATTTGTTGATAAAAATCTTGTTTTTGAGAATCCTGTAATTATAAAAGAGGGAACAACTTTTTATCTTTCTGAAAATGCAAGCGTGATATTTAAAAATAAAGTAAGAGCAATAGCCTCTAACGAAAAAAAAATTAAATTCGTCAGAATTAGGGGTGCAACGAAGCCATGGGGTACCGTAGCTTTATTGGGAAATAAAACTTCAGGCAGTATTCTTCAAGGGTTAGAATTTGAAGGAGGAAGCGGAGGTTCATGGAATCAATACATTTTTACCTCAATGCTCTCAATTCATGATGCCTCAAACATAGAAATTAAACATACTAATTTTTATAATAATTATTTATTTGATGACATGATGCACATTATTTATTCAAAAAATATTAAATTAGAAAACTTATATTTTAAAAATGCTTTTGGAGACGCTTTAGATATTGATCTATCACAAAATGTTATAATAAAAGACTCAGTGTTTTATAATTCAAGAAACGATGGAATAGATTTAATGGAGAGTAATGTAATTATTCAGAATGTTAAAATTAAAAATTCGCAAGATAAATCAATTTCCGTAGGGGAGGCATCAGTTGTTAAAATTTTAGATAGTGAATTAGAGAACAATAATATTGCAATAGCGGTCAAAGATAAGTCTGAAGCCAACATAGAGAGCACAAAATTTTTAGACAACAAGAAGCAACTAGCAGCGTATAAAAAAAATCTGCAGTATGGATCTGGTGGCATTATTAAAGTTAAAAAGAGTATATTTAACAGCGCTACAAATAAACTTATTTCAGAAAGTTCTACTATAGATATAAAAGATACCTTGTTTGTAGGAAAAATAAGTAAAGAAGGAAAAAATATTTTTATTAATGAAAGATAACGTAACCCACGAAAGATACGAATTTAAATATTTGTTAAGACACAAAGTTTCAGAGGAAATTAAACATCAAGTAAATCATTTTATGGAGATCGATCAGTTCGCAAAATTAAAATCAAATAAAGAATATTTTATCAGATCGATATATTTTGAAGATGATTTTAATTCTAATTTTGATGAAAAAGTTAATGGTTTTAAGATTAGAAAAAAATTTAGGATTAGATATTATGGCAAAGATCAAAATAATAGCCCGCTATATTTAGAAGCAAAGGGTAGAAATTTAGAAAGAACTTATAAAAGAAGAATCAAAATTGATGAAACAGACATTGAATTAATAAAAAAAAAGGATTTTTTATATAAGTTAGTTAGAAAATATCCAAGCAGCCATATAATAAATGAATTTGTTTTTGAGAGTTATAGGAAAAAATTAAAACCAAAAGTTGTGATTGATTATAACAGAAGTCCATATGTTAATAAATATGGATTATATTTTAGATTAACTTTTGATCAAAATATTTCATGCATTAAATTAAATGATGATTTTGGTAATTTAAATAAAAATCACAGCGTATTGTGTGAAGCTGGATATACAATATTAGAAGTAAAGTTTGACAGAAGTATACCGGCCTGGTTTCATAGAATTATCCAATCTTATGATCTGAGAAGACAATCTATTTCAAAATTTGTACTTGGAATGACATATAGTAAATTGGGCGAAGAGACTTCGGATTAATAAATCCGTTCAAATAATAATATTTTTTAAAAAAAAATAAAAATTTTAAATTCATTTTAAAAAATCAAAGATTAATTTTGTACTCGAGCATAAAATTAAAATATAAATTATATTATAAAAAATACTTTCCTTTATAATTTTTAGTATTTGATAGCCAATACCAATACCAATTACAGCTAAAGGAAATAACAACAAAGATTGTTTGAAACTTTCAAGTGTTACAATTGATAAATTTATGTAAAAAGGAAATTTCATTAAATTTAAGCAGGTAAAAAATATTATCCTTGTTCCAACATAAACTTCTTTCTTCATTCTTAGTGGCAGCAGATATACACTCAAAGGTGTTCCGCCTGCATGTACACAAAAGCTTGTAAAACCAGAGATAACTGAACAAACCCCACCTTTTATATAAGATTTTTTTAAAGGAATTATAACTTTTGCTTTGAATAGAAAATAATGTCCAGCAAATAAAAATCCCATTAAACCAATAATAAATTTTAACAAAGACTCTGAAAAATACATGAAGGTTGTTGACCCAATAAATATTCCGATTGCAGCACTTGGTACTAAGAGTTTTAAAGTTTCAGCGTCAAAATTTTTTCTAAACTTATAGACTGCAACCATGTCCGATAAGATTAATATAGGCAAAACAATAGCTAATGCTTGGCCTAGGGGCATAACAACTGTCATTAAAGGAATAGAAATTAAAGTCATCGATCCACCAAGACCAGATTTAGCTATACCATAAAGGATTATAGCTGGCACCACACAAAGAAAAAATAAAAGATTAATCTCCATGTCTAAATTTTAAAGTAGGCAGGACTTAATATTTGAACATTATACTCTTGAACTTTGAGATTTTGTTTTGAGTATATTTTAAAATCGGGATCAAATAATTTTATTAAAGCAAAAGGGTATTGGCCATCAATTAAAACTTTACCTATAACTTGATCATTAAATTTTATTTCGTCTGAAATTTTAAGAGGGTTATTTGATATAATGGGTAAGAGTCTTTTTCTTAACTTATTTTTAAGCCTCATACGAGCAGTATTTTCTTGTCCAACGTAACAACCTTTTTTAAAATCAATTGCATTTAACTCTTCAAGATTAGACTCTAAACCAAAAATATTATTTTGAAGATTTTTTATTCCCTCCACAGGTATTCCCTGTTCATGGCTTAGTTTTAGATAGTAAGATTTGTCTACAATCTTCAAATTTAATTTTTTTATAGTTAAGTGAAGATTTTCAAGACTTGATAAAATTCTTGCACCTAGTGAGAATAAACGAGTATCTATAAAACAGGGACATTCTCTATACCATATTGTTTTTTTGTTGTTTTTTTCTTCCTGTTGAATATCTTCGAATTTATTTTGACTTATTATTCCTACTACATGTGAAGAAGACAAATCTTTAACCTCGATTTTTGATCTAAGTTTATATTTTAAAAGATGTTTAATAAGATCATCTTTATATTCAATGTGACAGTCTAGAAGATAACCATCTTTATTTTTAATAATAAAAAACTCATAAAGATATTTGCCTTGCGGAGTAAAAATTGCTGAAAAAATTGAATTCCATTCATCGACCTTATCGATATCGTTGGTAATAATATTTTGAAGAAACTCTTTAGCGTCAATCCCTTCAGCTTGAATTAAACCTCTATCTTCTAAGATAATAATTTGATTTTTTTCCATATTTGCAAGTTAGTAAGGTATAATATATTTAGTTATGCATGTCTGAAAATTATACTCTTATTATTAAAAATGGATCATGCTACATTAATGGCAAGTTAGTGAAAACTGACATTGGTTTATCTGGCAATAAAATAAAAAAAATCGGTAAAATAGAACTAAATAGCTCAAAAGTATTTGATGCCACTGATAAGTTAGTTTTGCCAGGTGTTATTGATACTCAAGTACATTTCAGAGAACCTGGCTCAACAGACAGGGAAGACTTGGAGAGCGGTAGTAGGGCAGCAGTTTTAGGTGGCATCACCTCAGTATTTGAAATGCCCAATACCAATCCACCAACTTCAAATTTATTAGAGTTTGAAAAAAAACTAAATTTAGCAAAAGATAGAATGCATTGTAATTATGCTTTTTACTTTGGTGCTACCCCAGATAATGTAAATCAACTTTCAAAATTAAAGAACTTAAAAGGTTGTTGTGGAGTTAAACTTTTTGCAGGATCTTCAACTGGTAAATTATTAGTTGCAAAAGAAGAAGACATAGAAAAAGTGATTTCTAGCAGTGATAGAGTAGTATCTATTCATTCTGAAGATGAAGAAATTCTTAATATAAGAAAAAAATTCATCAAAGAAGGTAATGTTCATTCACATCCAGAGTGGAGAAATAATGAATGTGCAATGTCCTCTACAAGAAGAGTTGTAAAAATAGCAGAGCGTTACAATAAACAAATACATGTATTACATGTTACCACCAAAGAGGAAGTTGATTTTCTTGCAATGCATAAAAAAAATATAACTTTCGAAATAACTCCGCAGCACCTAACTTTATATGCTCCCGATTGTTATGATAAGCTTGGTTCATTTGCACAAATGAATCCACCGATAAGAAAAAAGGAACATTATGACAGATTATGGACAGCAGTTAAAAATTCAATTGTTGATGTTCTAGGCTCAGATCATGCCCCACACTCCAAAGAAGATAAAAGTAAAAAATATCCTGCATCACCCTCTGGTATGCCAGGAGTGCAAACAATTTTACCAATTATGTTAAACCATATTAACAATAAAAAATTAAGTTTAGAACAATTGATAAAATTAATGTGTGAAAATCCTTGTAAGATTTTTGGTATTCAAAATAAGGGTTATATCAAAGAAGAATTTGATGCCGATCTAACAATCGTAGATATGAGCAAAGAACAAACGATAAAAAATGAAATGATGGCTACTAAATGTGGATGGACACCTTTTCATGACATGACTGTTAAAGGTTTTCCAGTTGCCACAATTATCAATGGTAAAGTTGTAATGTCTAATGGAAAAGTTAAAATTGAAGGCACAGGCCAACCTTTAGATTTTTAATATATTGTTTTTAATTAAGTCCTCTTTAATCTCTTCTAGAATCATCGGATCGTCAATAGTTGCAGGCATACGGTAAGTTTCATTATCTGCAATTTTTCTAACCGTTCCTCTTAAAATTTTTCCAGACCTTGTCTTTGGAAGTCTTTTCACAATGATTGCCGTTTTAAAAGCTGCTACTGGACCTACTGTTTCTCTAACCATCTTTATACATTCGTCAATAATTTCTTTCTTATCCTTTGTGACACCTGTTTTTAAAGCTAGTAGACCAATTGGTATTTGACCTTTCAGTTTATCCGCTATTCCAAGCACAGCACATTCAGCAACATCTTTATGTTCTGCTAATACTTCTTCTATTGCACCAGTAGAAAGTCTATGGCCTGCAACATTAATAACGTCATCCGTTCGAGACATAATCCATACATAGCCATCTTCATCAATATGTCCTGCATCATAAGTTTGATAATAACCAGGATAAGTAGTCATATAATTTAATTTATATCTATCATTTGCACCCCAAAGAGTAGGAAATGTTCCAGGAGGCAAAGGAAGCTTAATAACAATATCTCCCATCACACCTGGCTTAACTTCTTTACCCTCAGTATTTAATACTTTTAAATCGTAACCAGGCACAGATTTAAACGCTGAACCATATTTAACAGGGAAAGATTCTATTCCCGTGCAGTCAGCTGTTATTGCCCAGCTTGTTTCGGTTTGCCACCAGTGATCTATAACAGGAGAGTTAGAAAGTTTTTCAAACCATTTAATTGTATCTGGATCAGCTCTTTCACCTGCAAGAAATAATTTTTCAAATTTAGATAGATCATATTTTTTAAAAAATTCTCCATTAGGATCCTCTTTTTTAATAGCCCTAATAGCTGTTGGCGCGGTAAAAAGTGATTTAACTTTATGTTCAGAAATAACTCGCCAGAAAACTCCAGCATCAGGTGTTCCAACTGGTTTACCTTCAAACAAAACCGTTGTACATCCATAGAATAAGGGTGCATAAACAATATAAGAGTGTCCAACAATCCATCCAATATCACTTGCCGACCACCACACATCATCCTGATCAATGTTGTAAATATTTTTCATAGTCCATTTTAAAGCAACTATATGACCTGCAATATCTCTCACTATGCCTTTGGGTAATCCGGTTGTTCCTGAGGTGTAAAGGATATAAGCATAATCACTTCCTTTCATTTTTACACATTCTGCAGGCTGTACATCTTTTAAAGAGTCCTCCCAAGAGACGTCAATCAAATCATTAAGTTCTGCTTTAAATTTTTCTCTTTGATAAATTATACATTTATCAGGTTTATGTTTTGCTAATTCTAAAGCTTTGTTTAAGAGTGGCTTATATTCCACAGTTCTACCTGGCTCATAACCACAAGAAGCAGACACAATTAATTTTGCCTTAGAGTCATCAATTCTACTCGCAAGTTCGTTTGCGGCGAAACCTCCAAAAACAACCGAGTGAACGGCTCCGATCCTACCACATGCTAGCATAGCAATTACTGCCTCAGGTATCATTGGCATATAAATAATAACTCTATCCCCTTTTGCAGCACCTAGTTTTTTTAAAGCACCAGCAAATAATGCAACTTCATCTCTTAATTCATTGTAAGTAATTTTTTTTTGCGTATTTGTAATAGGACTATCATAAATAATTGCTATTTTTTCTCCTCGCCCCTTGTCAATATGAAAGTCTAAAGCGTTATAACAAGTATTAGTAACGCCATCTTCAAACCATTTATAAAAAGGAGGGTTGTCAGTATTTAAAATTTTCGAGGGTTTCTCATACCAGAAGATATCATTAGAAATTTTTTTCCAAAAATCTTCTTTATTTTTTATAGATAAATTATAAATTTCTTTATATTTTGACATTTAATTTTTGCTTTTTATTAATTATCATCAAAACAAACAAAAAATCTAATGAAAATATTAATATTATTGATTTATAATTTAGCATTTATATGCTTTTAAATCTCTAAAAGTGTGCAACTTTAAACCCTTGCCCTATATTTTTTAATACATATATTTAACTTAATGCCAAAAATTACATATATTTCTCACGACGGAAAAAAAAATACCATAGAAGTTGAAGTGGGACTATCTGTAATGGAAGGCGCCATTCAAAATAATATCGACGGTATTGATGCTGATTGTGGAGGCTCTATGGCTTGCGCAACTTGCCATGTTTACATACCTGAGAACTGGTGGGGCAAGTTGGAAAAAATGCAAGACGCAGAACAAGATATGATTGATATGGCACATGAACCAAAAAAAAATAGTAGATTGAGTTGTCAAATCATCGTTTCCAATGAGCTCGATGGTTTAGAAGTAACAACGCCTATAAAACAATCTTAATGAAAAAAACAGACGTAATTATTATTGGAGCAGGTCCTGTAGGATTATTTGCGGTACATCAATTAGGAATCAAAGGTCTTAAATCCGTAGTGATAGATAATTTAGATAAAGCTGGCGGACAATGCATAGAACTTTATCCAGATAAACCAATTTATGATATTCCAGCGATTCCAGAATGCACAGGAGAAGAATTAACAAAAAATTTATTAGAACAAATTAAGCCCTTTAACACAGAATTTTTCTACAACGAAAGAGTTGACGAAGTGATCCAGGATAAAGACAATTGGATTGTTAAAACAAATAATAACAATGAATTTACAGCCG
>MDTC01001148.1_pt1 | contig 11064 bp, 11 predicted proteins | sample 811181 | NCBI WGS metagenome assembly MDTC01 (sample SAMN05326644, study PRJNA326480) | marine metagenome | isolation source: seawater | place: Pacific Ocean: North | collected 2011 | reverse complement strand
TGCCACCAAGATACACTGTCTCTCTTATACAGATGGTGGGGAAATAAAAACTATATACGAGTATGACGAGATGAGGAAACTCTTACTTAATTCTAAGGCATTGCTAGGACATAATATTATTCGTTATGATATACCACTCCTCAATAAATTATTGGGTATAAAAATAACTGCTAGGCTTTATGATACTCTGGCTATGTCGTGGGTGATAAACCCTACAAGAGGTAAGCATGGCTTAGATAGCTTCTTCCCTGACTTTGGTATTAAGAAAGTAGAAGTTTTAGATTGGGTTAATCTTACCAGATCTGAGTACACTCATAGGTGTGAGGAAGATGTTAAGATAACACAAGCACTGTGGAATGATTTACTCAAGAGATTCTTAAAAGTATATGACTGTAAGAAAATGCTTGACAAATTCTTTCGTTACCTTGAGTTCAAGATGGACTGTGCCAGAGAAGCAGAGCAACAGGGTTGGAAGTTAGACCTAGCTCTTGCTGAATCCCTTGTAGATCAATGGACTAAACTACAGGAAGATAAGGTGAAAGAACTTGTGGATGTTATGCCACTAAGGACTCTATACAAGACACAGACTAAACCAAAGGTATACAAGAAGAAGGATGGCTCTCTGTCTGCACATGGTCAGAGATGGCAGGAACTTGTAGAAGAACATGGTCTACCCTCTGACTACGGTGGTGAAATTACTGTGGTCAAGGGTGTTGAAGATCCTAACCCTAACTCCACTGATCAAGTAAAGGAATGGCTTACCTCTTTAGGTTGGCAGCCGTGTACCTACAAGTATAACAAGGATAAGGAAACAGGAGAAGAGAAGAAGGTAAAACAAGTTAGAAAGAATGGTGAACTTACAGAGTCAGTAAAGCTTTTGATTGAGAAGAACCCTGCTGTAGGTGTTCTTGATGGACTGACTGTGCTACAACACAGGCTAGGCATAGTGAAAGGCTTTGTAGACTGTGAGCAGGGTGGGTATGTGAGAGCAGAGATAGATGGCTTGACCAATACCTTGAGGTTCAAGCACAAGAAGCCTCTTGTCAACCTACCATCTGTAGAAAAACAGTATGGCAAGGAGATTAGGAGTTGCTTAATTGCAACACCGGGATATTTATTATGTGGTGCAGACATGACTTCCCTTGAAGATACTACGAAGAGACACTATATGATGCCATATGATCCACAATATGTAAAGGAGATGTCAGTAGAGGGGTTTGATCCTCACCTTGACCTAGCTAAACACGCTAAAGTTGTAACACAGAGACAGATAGATCAACACAACAGGGGTGAGATCAACTTAAAGAACCTAAGAAAGAACTTCAAGGTAGTAAACTATTCAGCAACATATGGAGTAGGTGCAGAGAAACTATCAAGAGAAACAGGAATGTCTATTGGTAAGTCAAGTAGACTCTTGAAAGCCTATTGGGAAAGAAACTGGTCAGTGAAGAAGTTTGCTGAAGAACAAAAGATTAGAAGGATTGGTGAAGATATGTGGATACAGAACCCTGTCAGTAAGTTCTGGCACAGCCTACGATATGAGAAGGATGCGTTCTCCACGATCAACCAAAGCACAGGGTCTTACTGCTTTGATAAGTGGGTTGCTATTTACAGAGCTACAAGACCTAACATTGTGGGTCAGTTCCATGATGAAAGTATCAACGTCATAAGAGAAGAGGAGAAGAAACAACATACAGAAACATTAAAGTCAGCCGTTCATAAACTAAATGAACAGTTAAAATTAAACGTAGAGCTAGGGATTGATGTACAATACGGAAATAATTATGCAGAAGTACATTAATTGCTTGCATTGTAATAAGTAATTGTGTTATAATTTTTTATAAACAAATATAGGAGCATTAAATGGCGAAAGAAAAGAAGAGTTGGTTTGATGAGCATGTCATAGTTCTTTGTGATGATGACAACATGAAGTCAGCGATTGAGAATAAAATAAAGAAAGATATTCTAAAAGAAAAAGAAGAAGTGGAGCAATAGATTATGGCTACAAGAAAAGTAAAATTAGAAGGTATCGCAGAGTGGGCGAAAGTGTTTGAAGAGAATCGTGAGATGACAGGCTACAAGCCTACACCTGAAGCAGTTGGTGTTTATGAGGACTGCAATGGTGCATGTAAGATTGACATTATAATGAATGATGTGAACTACAAGAAGCTACAAGCATCTAAGTCTATGAAGAAGGGTACTGATGACACATTGGATAGAGGTAGGAAAGTTACCTTTGTCCGTAAGTTTGAGACAGGTAGAGATTGGGATAGTGGTGTACCTATTGTACTTAAAGAAGATGATACACGTTGGGATTATGAAGTTGATGGACCTATTGGTAACGGATCTATTGTTGAAGTAACCCTAGCTGTGTACGACATAAAGAAGTACGGCAACACAGGTACAAGACTTGAGAGGGTTAAGGTTATTAATCACAAGCCTTATGATCCTGATGAAGAGGAACAGTTTGCCTCACCTCCACCTAAGAAGGAGAGTGCAAATGAAATTGCCAATGACGAGATTCCCTTTTAGGAAACCGAAAGCAAGAAACCTTGAGGCTAGAGAGTTACACACTCCCAAGTATAGTCTCAAGGTTATACCTGACAAAGCAAAGAAGATCTTTAGAAAAAGAAAACACAAAGGCTTAACTGATGAAAAAGATTGAATCACTTGTTAAAGATATCTATAAGACAATAGAGGGTAAGGGTGGTTGGACTACGATGATAGGTGACTCCTTTGGTAAAGGTCTTGCTTTGACTGCTAACCAAAGATTCTCTGAACCACAGAAACCTAGAGGGTACTTGTCACTCTCCTCTGTCGGCACTCCCTGTGATCGTAAGCTTTGGTATAAGATCAACAAACCTAAAGTTGGTGAGCCACTTACACCTAACACCTTGCTAAAGTTTTTCTATGGTGATATGATAGAAGAATTGATTATAAGTTTAGCCAAAGCGAGTGGTCATAAGGTTGAGGGTATGCAGGACAGACTTGATGTTCATGGTGTTAAAGGACACAGGGATGCAGTCATAGATGGCATGACAGTGGATGTTAAGTCTTGCAGCAGTTATGCATTTAAGAAATTCAAAGGGGGGAGACTTAGGGAAGATGATCCATTTGGGTATATATCACAGCTTAGTTCCTACGTCTATGCAGGAAAGGATGACCCACTTGTTACTAACAAAACACAGGGGGCTTTTCTGGCAGTTGACAAACAGAATGGACATGTTTGTTTGGATGTTTATGATTTCACTGAAGAGTTAAAAGAAAAAGAAAAAGAGATCAAGAGTATTGTTAAGATGGTGGAAGGTAAGTTACCTACAAAAAAGCTAAAGGCCGTTCCTCAGTCAAAAACAAGCGACAACAAAAAGCTAGGAATGGTGTGTAGTTACTGCGAATATAAGCACAGTTGTTGGGAAGAGCTTAGAACATTCATCTACTCCTACGGTCCTGAGTATTTAGTTGAGGTCAACACTGAACCAAAAGTACCAGAGGTATTCACATGAGTAGGACAGGTAAAGCAAAGGGTAGATTAGGTCAGCAAGAGGTGAGAGATAAACTACTGCAGACATTCACTGAGTTTGAAAAGGATGATATAAAGTCTGCCATCATGGGTGACACAGGTGCAGACATACAGTTCTCTCCTCAAGCTAAGAAGAGATTACCTTTAGCTATAGAAGTCAAGAGGCGTAAGACAGAATTAAAAACTGTGTATAGCTACATTGAACAGGCAGTCAAGCATAACACTGGAGAGCCTGTGGTATTCTATCGGTCAGATAAAAGACCTTGGGTTGTAATGATTGGTATGCAACACTACATGGATTTACTCAGGGATTGGAAGATCAATGACAAAAAACTTTAAGATATGGCATGTCACCTCTGGACCTTTCTCAAGGGAAAATTCACCAGACTTTTATGATGAAGGGTATCAAGAAGGTTTAAACAATTTACCTACTCAAACAAACTACTTAGTGATAGCTATTATAGAACAGGGTGGTAAACTTATAGAAGAAGAGTTTTGGTTTCCTGAAGAGTGGCAAGCATACCGATTTAAAAATGTTATCAACAGTCGGATGGAAGCTCTAGAGGTAAATGAAAATGAAAATATGTGTGAAAATAATGTTGACTTTTAAGAGTATTGGAGTATAACTATGAGCTTACGTTTTGAAGTTGTTCTTACAGTTGAGGTAGATGAGTCTGCTAATTTCTTAGAAGTTATTGAGGACAGTACACTAGAAGTTGTTAAAGAAAAAATATCTGATGCTCTGTATGACATTGATGATATGCAAATAAATGATATAGATTTGATAAGGAGATTAGAGTGAACTACGATATGGAATTGTACAGCAAGCAGGTTGAAAAGCTTATCATTACTGAACCAAAGAACAGGCTTATGGAAAATGTTTTAGGTTTAGGAGAAGAAGCAGGAGAAGTGCAGGGTAAGATTAAGAAACTTATTAGAGATAAAAGTTTTTCTAAGTCTGATATTATAAAAGAATTAGGTGACTGTCTCTTTTATGTCACAGCTATTGCTAACTATCTAGACTCTAACTTACAAGAAGTTGCTAATGCAAACATGAAGAAACTTCACGACAGGAGAGATAGAAATAAAATCAAAGGGTCAGGAGATAATAGATGAGCAATGCACTACCAACAGATTACCAACACTTTATCGCCACCTCACGCTATGCACGTTGGCTAGATGAAGAGGGAAGAAGAGAAACGTGGAGCGAAACAGTAAGCCGTTATGTGGACTACATGGCAGAGCGTACAGGTTTAGACACAGACACTACTGAAGAGATCTGGGATGCTATACATAACCTAGATGTTATGCCATCCATGAGAGCCTTGATGACTGCAGGTAAAGCATTAGACAGAGACAACACAGCAGGTTATAACTGTAGCTATCTCCCTGTAGATGATCCCAAGTCTTTTGATGAAGCTATGTACATCCTTCTCTGTGGCACAGGTGTAGGATTCTCTGTTGAGAGACAGTACATTGATAGACTTCCTGAAGTGCCTGAGAAGCTCTTTGATAGCCACACTACTATTGTCGTTAGTGATAGCAAAGAGGGGTGGGCAAAGGCATTCAGACAGTTGGTTGCTTTACTGTATGCAGGAGAGATACCTACTTACAACACCAGTAAGATTAGACCTGCAGGTGCTAGGTTAAAGATCTTTGGTGGTAGGGCATCAGGTCCTGCACCTCTCGTTGACCTATTCAAGTTTACGATCAACATGTTCAAGGGTGCAGTAGGTAGAAAGCTCACAAGCTACGAGTGCCACAGTATCATGTGTAAGATAGGTGAGATTGTAGTGGTAGGTGGCGTAAGGCGTTCAGCTATGATCAGTCTCTCTAACCTCTCTGACATACGCATGCGTCATGCCAAGACAGGACAGTGGTGGGAGACTGCACCACACATGGCATTGTCTAATAACTCTGTAGCTTACACAGATAAGCCTGACTCTGAGACATTCCTAAGAGAGTGGACTTCACTGGTAGAATCTAAGTCAGGTGAGAGGGGTATCTTCAATAGAGTATCTGCACAGAAGCAAGCTGCTAAAAATGGTAGGAGAAATCCTGACCATGAGTTCGGTACTAATCCCTGCAGTGAGATCATACTTAGACCACACCAGTTCTGCAATCTAACAGAGGTTGTGGTGAAGGAGAAGGATACTGATGAAGATTTAATCAGAAAGGTAAGACTTGCCACTATTTTAGGCACTGCACAGTCTACTCTTACTAAGTTCCCCTATCTCCGTAAGATCTGGCAACACAACACACAAGAAGAAAGACTGCTTGGTGTTAGTCTAACAGGTATCATGGACAACATGCTGACCAATGGACTGCTAGTCAACATGGACAAGAGACTTCCAAATCTTAAACAAGTTGCCATTGATACAAACAAAGAGTATGCAGAAAAGTTTAACATTGAACCAAGTACAGCCATCACTTGTGTTAAACCTAGTGGTACTGTATCACAGTTATGCGACAGTGCAAGTGGCATCCATGCTAGGCACAGTCAGTATTACATCAGGACTGTACGTGGTGACAACAAAGATCCCCTCACAAAGTTTATGATAGATCAAGGTGTATCTAGTGAGCCTTGTGTGATGAAGCCTGACACCACTACTGTCTTCAGCTTCCCTATGAAATCTCCTGAAGGTTCTAGAATGAGAGACTCTATGTCAGCCTTGGAACAGCTACGTGTGTGGTTGATCTATCAAGAGCATTGGTGTGAGCATAAGCCATCCATCACTGTCACTGTTAAAGAAGATGAGTGGTTTGATGTAGGTGCATTTGTATTTAAAAACTTTGACAAGATGTCAGGTGTATCATTTCTGCCACACTCTGATCACGTTTATCAACAAGCACCATATCAAGAGTGTACAGAAGAAGAATACAATGATATGATTTCAAAGACAACTAAGCGAATAGATTGGGGTAAACTAAAAGATTTTGAAAAGGGTGACACTACCTCTGGCTCTCAGACAATGGCATGTAGTGGAGATTCCTGCGAGATCGTAGATATAGGAGCGTAGTATGACTGCAATACATGCTAAAGATATTTGTTCTATGTGTGGTAACTATCTGGATGATGACTTGAAGTGTCCTGAATGTCCAGACTGTAAGCCACACTCAACAGAGGATGCTTTTGAGATATCTGTAAGTACAGAGGATGAAGATTATGATCCTGTCAATAAGCCACCTCACTACCTTGTATCAGGTGGAGTAGAGTGCATTGACTACATGCGACAGATCTTAGGACTACAGGGTTTTATAGACTATTGTCATGGCAATGTGATAAAGTATCAGCATCGTTATAAATACAAGGGGAAACCTGTAGAGGATATGGAGAAAGCACAGTACTATCTCAACAAGATGATAGAGGCAATGAAAGAGAAACATAAATGAAATGGAAAAACCTTGAACAAGAAGCGAGAAGCTTTAACAAGTCTCGTTGGGTAAAGCCTACACAAAAAGCAAAACCCCTGACAACAAGACGATTCCTAGCAGGTCAAGCTATGGGTGGTCTTATTGCAAGGGGTCAAACAAATATGAAAGATGTAGCGAGAGAGGCATACTTGTGGGCAGACAGGATGTTGGAAGAGGATTAGTTTAGTTTTAAATCACCATAAAATATATCATCGTAAATATCTACAAGAGTCTGTATCTTTAAGAGTGTTGGTAAAGGATTCTCTTCTTTCATTATATCTTCTAGGCTACCCTCTACTCCTAAAAATTCCATAACATCTTTAACTTTTTTATTGTCTTTTTTATCTAGCAACCTAAAAATGTTTATGGATTTAGGCATACCCTTTTCAATAACTTCCATCATCTGAGACTTTGCTTCTTTCTTTATAGAGTCTAGTACCTTTTCTTTTTTAGCTAAAGGTAAATTAAAATAGTCGGGATTTTGTTTTAGATACTTTATAGCTGTACCTTCAATGATAGGTGTAGCAACACTCTTCATTATGTTCCTTACTTTTTCAGGTGCATCAATTCTTCCAAGAGCTTCCCAGTAAGGTTGACCTGCACTATTCATCATCTGTTCTACAAGATTTGGTGTAGACAAAGTTCTATTACCTAGTACTTGTTTTCCTATATCAGGAGTAAAGTCTACACTCCTTGTTGCTGTAGCTTTTTGTGGCAGATCTTGAGAGTCTCCAAATATATTGTTCATGTATCTCATCATCTCTCCTTGAAGACCTGCTCCCTCTTTTAAGTTAGGGTTCATGTTCTTGTCTGTTACTAATCCAACAATTTGATTCACAGGATCTAGGGGTCTGGTAGCACCTTGAACAACTCTGTTTTGCATACCAGAAAGAAGATCAATAAGAGGTGCAGGATCTTTATCTATCAATGCTTTACTTGCATAGATAAAACTTTGACCTGCCCTATCTAAATCTCTTACAGATTGTGCGCCTATCTGCACTCCTAGTTCTGCAAGTAAACCTGTAGGAACTTCTTCTAGTTTAAAGTCTCTAGGATCATTACTATCACCCATACCATGCGCTGATATTTGAGAGAGTAATCTCATTGTTGATATAGGCCAATCATATTTTCTATCAGAAATAGAACCATCAGGTAGTAGGTCTTGGTTGTAAGCTAGGTTGTTCTTTATCCTATCTTTAGCTCCACCACCTTCTCCACCTAGTTCAGAGATAAAGTCAGCACTGTGTATCCCTAGATAGATTGTTGACCAACCTGCAATAGCTTTACCTACTGCCTCTGCTCCCTCTCTTGTAGCAAAGTCTAGCTCATCTCCAGTAACCTTTCTTATACCAAACCTCACAGCATTCACAGCAGTTAAATCTGCCATCGTTGCTACAGTAGTGTTTAAAAAACTACCGAAAGGTACGATAAAACCAAAGGCTGTTCTGTTACTAAACACTTCTATATACTTTGCCCAATCTCTAGCTGCAGTTAAACCTTCTCTTCCGGGAAGTGTTGACCAGTTTACTGATGCTGTTTCTCTTTGGGTTCTGAAAAGAGCTTTCTCTAGAACCATCTCTTTAAACCTGTCAGATGCCATCTCTAGTCCAACATCTCTTTTACTAAAAAATTTATCTGGACTGATGCCGTACTCCCTCATTATGGCCTGATTAACATTCGTACCAAACGCCCATCTTTTTGTAAGGTCATCCTGTAATCTCACAAGAGAGAGTGTCTGTGCGCCTTTTGTTAAAGCGTCTGCACCTTTCCAAAGCATTCTTTCTGGTGTAATTGTTTTATCTAAATTAAAAGTCTCTATAGAATCTCTAACACCACCATCTCCTGCCACATCCCTAAATAACCGAGACTGCATTTCTGGATTTAATTCTAACACTGCATCTGCATAACCTATAGGTACATCTGGAGATATAATATCTGCACTTCTACGAAAAGCACCTGCATAAGACCCTTTAAATCTGTTAAAATATTTTGTAGCTGCTTTGTTATCAGCCATAAAAACTTTGTACAATCCACTCTGACCTAAGTTAATAGCACCTGTTGCAAAATCTGCAGCTGTGTTTAAAGAAACAAGGGATGCAAAACCTTTTACGTTTGCACCAGTAGTTGATAGGTGAGAGGTTAAAAGTCTTTTGTAAGTGGACATAATAAACTGTCCTCTTCTAGGATCTTCTTCCTTTAAACCTATACCAACAAGTCTTTTTGCTTTTTCTTTTGCACCTTTAGGGTATACATATTTTAAGTCTTTTAGTTTAAAAGATTTAGTTGCTTCAGTTCCATCTTTCTTATTGACAAAAAGTACAGTAGCATTATCTCCTTCAATAGATTGTATTGTACCTATGTTACCCCTATCTCTTGGAGAAACTTTGCTACCTATAGTAATACCTGCTTCTTCTTGATTTTTTACTGCTGCAAGAAGTTCTGTTGCATCTTTTAAATCGTAACCTTCTTTTTTAAATTTTTCTAGGTTAGAGATAATTTGTAGACTTACACCTGCTTGTCTAGTTTGTTTTGTAAGATGTGACTCCAGACTTTTTGCAGTAACTTTATCACTGCTTACAGAATTACCACCCTCTCCAAAGAATTTAAGTTTGTATCCAGTGTCCTTCTCAAATTTTTTAACAATGCTTTTAACTTTGTCATCCGACAGGAAGTTAATAGAGTTAGCATACACAGCCGTTTTATTACCGTACTTCTCTATCATAGATTCATGGACAACAAAACCTGCTTTCTTTAAGGCTTCTGCATAACCACCTGCGTCTGTCTTTGGATCACCCCTAAAGAAATAAGTAAAGAAAGCATTGAGTACTTCACTATCTGTATACCTTTCACCACGTTGTTTAATCCTACCATCAGCTGCATCTATAAGTTCATTCCAAGATAGAAAATCTTTTGTGTCTCCTTTTATAGTTCCAAAGTTTTCATCAACAGTATCTAGAAGAAGATCTTTTTGAACTCTTTCTTTAAGTAATTTTTCTGCTTCATCTGCACCTAACCTTAAAGAATCCCCTTCAAACTTATTATAACTTAACCATTGAGGAGCTAGGTCACTTCTTCTAAACTCTCTTGCAGTTGCACCTAAACCTACAAGTGTAGGTATAACAACCATAGCACCTAAAGCAGTTAGTCCTGTTTGTGACTTACTATATTCTTCTTGAACAGCAACATCAATTAGTTGCATTTGATAAGCAACATCTACTCCTGCTGCAATAGATGCATCACCTATAGCATACGGCACTGCTTTCTTTACAGACTGACCCACTGCTTTTAAAGCACCTGCTTTACCTACACCTTTTTTAATACCTTCTTGATAACCTTTAATCATTAATGCTCTAGAGGCAAGACCTGCCGTTTTAGAAGCCCCAAAAGTTAAACCTCTTCCAATACCAAAACCTAATATAGTTGATGGATCATATACAGCTGCCTTTGTGTAATCCCAAATTGCATCACCCATTTCAGACCAAGAACCTTCACCTGTAAATGCATTATCCATCTGATCAAATAGTTTATAGCCTGCTCCAAGTTTTATCTTAGTGTCATCATCAGCACCCATACCATAGGTTATCTCATTGGCAGTAGTAACTGTTTGTCCACCTGCAAAAGACCTTTGATAATTTTGATAGATCTCAAAAACTTTTTCATCATCCATAGCTCTATAGTCTCTGCCACTAAGACCTCCTATGTTTCCACCTGCTAGACCTACAGCAGCTCTCCTTCCTTTTGTGAGTACTCCACCCGGAGTATACCTAGCCTCTAAACTAGAACGAACAACTTCCATTAGACGTTCATCATTAAGTACATCTTCTTTAGTTAAACTTTCATACTCTTTAAATATCTCATCAAGGTCTGCATAAGAAGAGTTGTCTTGACCTACTGGAATAAGAGGTGTATTAGTTCTAACATCAGAAGCTATAGGTTCTTCATATTCAGAAGTACTTTTAATAGGTGCTTCAAAAATACTTGAGGTAATAGGCTGTTCAAATTCTTGCATTATTGAATCTCTATAAGGTTACCAGTGTCTAAATTTCTAACTACATCTCCAACCTTTAATAAACCTTTATCAAGAAGTATTTGTGCAGCATCTCTATTGGGTACTTCAATTTTTAATTCTT
>MDTC01260712.1_pt1 | contig 11065 bp, 8 predicted proteins | sample 811181 | NCBI WGS metagenome assembly MDTC01 (sample SAMN05326644, study PRJNA326480) | marine metagenome | isolation source: seawater | place: Pacific Ocean: North | collected 2011 | reverse complement strand
TAAGTTCTTGTCTATCTGTAAGATATATCTAAGTGCATCGTTGATTCTAGGTGTTCGACATTTTATTCCGTCAAATTGTAGTTTTTCAGGAAAAATCGAACTTATAATTTCCTGTTTTTGAGCTACAGTTGATTTATCATACAGTCTTTTAATGATTGTTAACTCATCAAATCCCATTTTAAGCCAGTTCTTGGTATTGAGTATAATCCGTAGATATCATCAACAATTATATTTATACTTTAATTTTTAACTAATGCCACTTTAAATAGAAGAAGCAGCTAGTTCGTATAATAGATAAACATCTTCTTTATTTCCCAATACTTCATAGACGTCTTCATCAGATGTTCCATCTGGTAATTCTCCATATTTTTCATGAATTTCTGCCCACTGTCCATTTAATTGCCAAACTGTACTACCATCTTCATTAACACAATGAATGATAACATATCCTTCATAGCACTTATTTGGTCCACCATCAACATACAACTCGACTTCACTGTTTTTAAGATTCACATCTCCATTCCCAACTCCAATAATTGTTCGATTTATCATGTCTAATTTTATATAAAAATGTGGATGTTCATTTACAACTTCACCTCCATTATCTAATACAAATATTATGTATTGCCCCCAATTTGTTTTATAGTTCTTAAAAAGATTATCCCCAAATGGAATGCCTTGTTGGTTAGTACTCGTTGTTTCAATTTTATCTTCTTGACTAATTTTTTTCATGTTTCCCTATTTAAATGTATTGTTTTGATGTTTGCTAACGTGGGAATAAACGTAATACGTTTATTTCTTCTTTTATAAGTATGGTTTGAATTTATAAATAAATCGAATAAGTTTTTTCAAATCTGATCGAAAAGAGTTCGAGATCTGTCCCTTCGGCTCCACAATTGCTTTGCACCGCTATGGCTAAACTGCGTTTCAATGCACTTTAGGTTTTGTTAGCTAGATTTAATGCGAGGATTTAAGAGGATATCTTAAAAAGTTCTTCGATATTACGATTTAATCATTTCTTTATTTCACAAGTTTTACTACTCTTTAGTCTTGTTATCATTTTGTTCAATTTCAGAAGGGCTCTATCAAATTCTTTTTTATGTTGTCAAACTATTAAGTTAAATTATAAAATTGATTTTTAATTAATGACATCTTAAAAAGAATTATTTAGATAGTTTTATACTTTTATTTTATAAATATGAAAATACTTGTCACTGGGGGAGCTGGATTTATTGGTTCACATACTGTCGTTGAATTAATAAAAAACAAATTTCAACCAATAATTGTTGATGACTTAAGAAATTCTAAGAGTTTTATTATTGATAACCTATATAAAATTACAGGCAAAAAAATTCCTTATTATGCTATTGATTTTGGAGACACGTTGAAATTAAGTGAGGTTTTTAAAAAAGAAGAACCAAGAGGAATTATACATTTTGCAGCTGATAAAGCTGTTAACGAATCTATCAATAACCCATTAAAATACTATAATAATAACCTCTGTAATTTGGTTAATCTTCTTAGCTTGGTTGATAAATTTAAAGTTCAATCTTTTGTTTTTTCCTCATCTTGTACAGTATATGGTGTGCCTAACTCCGTCCCTGTTAAGGAGAATGCCAAAATAAAAGAAGCTTCATCTCCATATGGTTTTACAAAACAAGTTGGTGAAAAAATTTTGAGTGATTTCTTTAAAACATTACCCAACTCATCATTAGCACATTTACGTTATTTCAATCCTATTGGAGCACATCCATCGGGACTAATTGGAGAACTTCCCATTGGGTTGCCAAGTAATCTTATTCCCTTCATTACTCAAACAGCCATAGGAAAAAGAGAGTGTTTAACTATTCATGGCAACGATTACAATACATTAGATGGAACATGTATAAGAGATTATATTCATGTAATAGACTTAGCCAATGCGCATGTTTTAACTTTAAATCACTTATTTAATACCGCTGAAAATTTAATTTTAAATGTTGGTACCGGAAATGGAGCTTCTGTTTTGAAAGTTGTAAATAGGTTCCAAGAGGTAAATAACATTAAGCTTAATTATAAGTTTGGGCCTAGAAGGCCTGGAGATGTTCCTGCTATATACGCTGATAACTCTCTTATTAGAGAAAAAATCAACTGGTCCGCAAAATTTACTTTAGATGATTGTCTAGAACACTCTTGGAAATGGGAAAATAATCTTAGTCATTAAAAATAAGTGTTTTAAATTTTCCATTGGAAATAAACAACTACAAACATCACAGAAAACCCTAAGGAAATTCCTGCAATTACCTGTAAAAAAGTATGTGCTTTTAAATATATACGAGCAAAACCTACTAATCCAATTAAAATTAGTAAAAGGGTAGTTATAATCATAATGGTGTTGGTATTATAAACTTCGTTTATTGCTACTATTTCAGCCATAATTCCACCGCACAGCCCAGCAATTGATGAACTATGTAAGCTTATTTTCCAAATTGTTGTGATTAAAAATAAAAGGACTAGTAATATAAGTGTTGCAAATAAAAACGACACATAAGGGTTTAATAAATTATACAATGTTTCATTCCAATGTCTAAAAATATAGTACGTCATCAAATAATACGTAATCATAAAAAATAAAACAGGTAACCTTTCTTTTCTTTTAATTAAAGAATATGAGGATATTATTTTGTTTTTTGACATTATAAAGAGGCTTATAAAAGGAAAAAAAACCACCATCATTATTAAAAAACTTAACAGTATCCAATAAGCTTTGGGAGCAGCAGTCTCTAACATTTGGTTAAAAAATGTATCCATTTTAAAATAAATAAAAAAAGAATATATAATTATAAATATTGGATGTGTTAGAATGGAAATTAACTTTGAAAAAGTTCGCATCTCAAACTAATTGTTTTCTTAACCTTGCCACTGGAATATGCATTTGTTCCCTGTATTTTGCAACTGTTCTTCTTGCTATCAAATAACCCTTTTCTTTTAACAGATTAGCCAACTTTTCGTCTGTTAAAGGCCTGGATTTATTTTCTTTTTCTACAGCATCTTTTAAAATACTTTTTACTTCTCTGGTAGAAACTTCCTCACCTGTATTTGTACTTAATGATTCACTAAAAAAGAACTTTAATAAAAAGGTGCCGTAAGGTGTTGCAACATGTTTACTATTTGCTACTCTTGATATTGTAGAAATATCCATATCAACGATCTCTGCAATATCCTTTAAAATCATCGGCTTAAGTTGGGTTTCGTCACCAGACAAAAAGAATTGCTTTTGAAATTTTAAAATAGCTTGCATGGTTGTTAACAAAGTGTTTTGCCTTTGTTTTATTGCGTCAATGAACCATTTTGCTGAATCAACTTTTTGCTTTACAAATAAAATAGCCTCTTTATCCCTTTTTGTTTTTTTACCTTCCTCAAAGCCTTTTATCATATCAATATAATCTTTGCTTATCCTAAGAGATGGGGCATTTCTTTGATTTAACTCAATAGTTAATTCACCATTAGTTTCTGAAACAATAAAATCTGGAACAATATGCTGAATAGACTTAGATGATTCGATTATTGAATTACCAGGCTTTGGATTTAACTTAATAATTTCTGCTATTGCTGATTTAATGGCCTCTGAGTCAATATCAAGTTTTTTAGCTATTTTATTATAGTGCTTTTTTATAAACGAATCAAAGCATTTTTCAAGAATTACCTCAGCGGTTTTGGTCGCAATTGTTTTTGGCTTTTTCTTGAGTTGAATTAACAAACATTCCTTTAAATCTCTAGCGCCAACACCTACAGGTTCTAAAGATTGTAATTCATTTAAAACTACTTTTATATCTTCTTCGGTTACTATAATGTTTTGAGAAAATGCAAGATCATCCACAATGTTGAATAATTCTCTCCTTAAGTATCCAGACTCATCTAAATTACCAATTAATTGTTCTGCTATTATTTTATCTCTATTATTTTTTATTCTAAGTCTTATTTGGCTTAGAAGTTTTTCTGTAAAAGAATCACCAAGTGTAAATGGAGTTTGTTTTTCTTCTTGATCTTTGCTGAAGTTATTAGACTGGGTCTTATAATATGGAGTTTCCTCGTTAATATAGTCTTGGAAATTAAAATCTTCTCTTTTATCATCAGAAATAGTTTCTTCTTGAGATATTGATTTGGATTCATCTATCTCTTCTCCTTCATCTAATGCTGGATTTTCTTCTAATTCTTCTTTTACACGTTGCTCAAGTTCTAACGTAGGCAACTGAAGCATCTTCATCAACTGTATTTGCTGAGGAGACAATTTCTGTAAGAGCCGTTGTTGTAAGGATTGTTTGAGCACTCTTTGATGTTTAAGATGTGAATTTACTAAAATTCTGCGTTTTTTGGTGTTCTTGGAAATGGAATAACATCCCTGATATTAGTCATTCCCGTTACAAACATCATTAATCTTTCAAAGCCTAATCCGAAACCAGCGTGAGGAACCGTTCCAAACTTTCTTGTTTCTAAATACCACCAAATAGCCCCGGTTGGAACATTAAATTCTTTACACTTTCTCTCCAAAACTTCATATCTTTCTTCTCTTTGAGATCCGCCAATAATTTCACCAATACCCGGAAATAATATATCCATTGCAGCTACAGTTTTACCATCGTCATTGTCTCGCATGTAGAACGCTTTTATTTCTGAAGGATAGTCTACAATGATCACTGGTTTTTTAAAGTGCTTTTCAACTAAAAACTTTTCATGCTCGCTCTGTAGGTCAATCCCCCACTTTATTGGAAATTTGAATTTTTTCTTTTTATTTGGTTTTGAATTAATTAATATTTCTATTGCTTTTGTATATGTAATTCTTTCGAATTCGTGATCAATTACCATTTGCATTCTTTCAATTAGAGAAAGATCGTTTCTTTTTTCTTTGGGTAATTGCTTTTCTTCTTTTAAAGCTCTTTCATTTAAAAAGTTAATATCTTCCAAACAATGCTCCATGGCGTATTTTATTAAAAACTTTAAAAAGTCTTCACCCAAATCCATGTCATCATTAATATCTGCAAATGCAATTTCTGGTTCAATCATCCAAAACTCGGCTAAATGTCTAGTAGTATTTGAGTTTTCTGCTCTAAATGTTGGACCAAAAGTATATGCCTTTCCAAGAGCAAGTGCAGCCAATTCTGCTTCAAGTTGCCCTGAAACTGTTAAATGAGTTGACTTTCCAAAAAAATCATCTTTTTCATTAAGATCTGTTTCTTTACCAACAGGAAGTGTAGTTACTTTAAATGTTTCACCCGCACCTTCAGCGTCAGTTCCTGTGATTATTGGTGTGTGAATGTAAAAGTATCCATGATCATTAAAGTATTTATGAATAGCAAATGCCATATGGTGTCTAATTCTAAAAACTGCTCCAAATAAATTAGTTCTCATGCGTAAATGAGCTTGCTCTCTAAGTTTTTCTAAAGAATGTTTCTTTGGTTGCAGTATTGACTTTTGAACATCTGATGCTTCTGCTTTTCCAATTATTTTAATAGTGTTGGCATGCAACTCTGTTTTTTGACCACTTCCTAGAGATTCTACCAAATCTCCCTCAACGCTGATAGCTGCTCCTGTAGTAAGTCTATTAATTATATTTTCATCAAAATGATCAGGATCAATAACTATTTGAAGACTAGCCATACATGAACCATCGTTTAAAGCAATGAACCTATTTCCTCTAAAAGACCTTATCCATCCATTAACAAAAATAGATTTAACAGGTTTCATTTTTAAAATTTCAACAATACTCGACATCTTAATATTATTTATAAAGAGTGGCAAAAATAAAAGAAAACCATCACCAAAATCACCTTTTATTGAAAAGAATAATATTAAAATTACACTTTAATGCCATATATAGTTTCCTTAGTAAATTTGTTGTATGTTTGCAATATGAACAATAAGCAAGTTGATATTATAGAACGTGCAAGTCAAGTTTTTATGAAGCTTGGTATTCGCAGCGTTACTATGAAAGATGTTGCTGACCAAATTGGAATATCAAAAAAAACACTCTACAATCACTTTAAAGACAAAAACGAATTAATTAAAAAAATAATTAAGGCTAAAATTGAATTAGATATATCTGTTTTTAATACTGCATCTAAAAAATCTCCAAACGCAATAGAAGAGTTACATATGCATTCAAAATATGTTATTGAGACTTTTAAGGCGATTAATCCATCTGTATTTTACGATCTTAAGAAAAGTTATCCTAAAGCATGGGAAGATATTTATAAACACAAATGGGATTTTGTATATAATACCATTTTAAAAAATATTAATCGCGGAATTAAAGAAGGTTTGTATCGTGATAATGTGCATAAAGAGATTTATGCTAAAATGTATGTTTCTAACGTTGAAGCTGTTATTGAAGGTGAAATATTTCCTTGGCCGGAATTTAAATATGAGATAGTATTTATGGAAACCTTTAGATTGCATATTAGAGGGTTAGCTAATGAAAGAGGGTTAAACTATTTCCAAGAAAAAATTTTAAACTATTAGAAAAATGTTTAGAAACACGCTTATTATAACACTTCTTTATCTCTCTTGTTTTACTACAAATTTACACTCTCAAGTCATGAACGCAGATGATCTTTTCAATTATGCTCAGTTGAATAGTCCATCTTTAAAAAATTCCACATTAGATGTTGAACTGGCAAAACAACAAATTAAACAAACTATTGCTTCTGGATTGCCCAAATTTAACGGAGGAGTTGGCTTTCAAAATTATATTGATATTCCAACAACCGTTGTTCCAGCAGCTGCATTTGATCCAGGGGCAAATGAAAATGAATTATTGGGTTTACAATTTGGAACAAACTACAATGCAAATTATAATGTAAAAGTAGATCAACTTCTTTTTAGCTTTACTTATATCTACGGAGTTAAAGCCGCAAAAACATATAGTGATCTTTCTAGTTTAATTCGTCTAAAAACATATGAAGACTTGAATGAAAAAATAAAATTAGCTCTTGGTGATTATATACTTATTAAGGTAAGTAAAGAAATTATTAAAGAGAATCTAAAAGAAATTAAAACCCTAACAGAAAAAACACAAAGTTTAATTGATGGTGGATTTTTAGAAAAAACAAAGTCAGCAGATTTACTTTTGGTTAAACTGGATTTAGAAGCAGCTAAAAGCGAATTAAATGCAAACGAAGAAATTTCATTAATAAATATAAAGTCACTCATTGGCTACCCTCTTGATAGCACCCTATTGCTTGTGGACTCTTTTGACTTAAATTCTAGTGGGTATAATCCAACTAATATTGAAGCAAAAAACACTAATGCTGTTAAAATTAGTGAGCAAAATTTAATCCTTAATCAAATAAATCTAAAAGTGGCTAAAAGTGAGGGATATCCCTCTGTTTATGGCTTTTTTAGCCATCAACAAATGGCAATGAGAAACCAATTTAATTTTTTTGAAACCAATCAAGATTGGTATCCAGCCACATTATGGGGATTCAATATTAATATACCCATTTTTAATAGCGGAGAAGGAAAAGCTAAAACACAGATAAAAGAGATTGCCGTTGAAAAAGCAAATAATGAATTAAGGGAAATTGAAAACCAAATTGTTGCCCTTTTAATGATTATTAAAAATAATTATAATTCTGCTTTTAAAAGGCTTCAAAACTCTGAAGAAAAACTTTCTTTTTCAAATCAAATCTATCAAAATGAATTATTAAAATTTCAAAGTGGTGCTTCAAGTATTTTATTATTAACTGAAAAGAAAACTAAACTAATTCAAGCCCAGCAAGAAGTATTACAAAAAGAATTGGAACTATATAAAGCGAAAGTACAATTAGAAAAATATACAAACCCATTAAAATTATGAGAATAATCCTTTTAAGCTGTTTATTGTTTTTGATTGGATGCAAAAATGAAACTCCCTCTGATGAATTATTAACTCCTGAAGAAAAAGTTAGCAAAGCTCGCCCTCTAGTTTCAGCCTATAAAGTGTCAGTCGACGTCTTCAAACATTATCACCAAATTCAAGGTAGTGTAATAAGTAAAAACATGGCTTATATAAGGCCAGAAATTAATGGAACCGTAAATTTGGTTCATGTTAGAGAAGGTGACTATGTTTCCAAGAACCAAAAACTAATAACGCTCTCAACAGCTTTACTTAGCTCACAGTTAAATGAATTAGAGCAACAACTTTCTTTTGCTGACTTTTTATATCAAAAACAAAAAAAACTTTTTGATGACGGGGTTTCAACTGAAATACAATTAAAAGAGGCTGAAAACAGGGTTGAAACGATCAAAAAATCAAAACTTACTTTACTCACTCAATTAGAAAAATCAATTCTATATGCACCTTTTGATGGCTATATTGAATCTACAATGGTTCAAATAGGTGAATCCATAAGCCCATTAAACCCTGTTTTTCATCTTATAGGAGTAAATGATATATATGTCAGTGCTGATGTCTCCGAAAATTTACTTTCACAAATCTCGATAAATAACCCTGTTGAAGTATATTTTCCAGCTATTGATAAAACCATTAGTAATTTAAAATTATCTAGAATTGGAAAATTGGTTAATGCTACAAATAGAACTGTTAAAATAGAAGCTAAAATCAAAGATACTTTTAGTGGTTTAATTCCAAATTTAATGGCAGAGATTAAAATTAATGATTATACCAACGATTCTGCAATATGTCTCTCTTCAAGATTAATTCTAAAAGATGCTTATGGAAATACTTTTGTTAAAACCATTGAAAATAATATTGTGAAAAGTTTAGACGTTAGAGTTGGAAAACAACAAGGCGAATTAGTTGAAATATTATCTCCAATAGATATTGGAACTATGATTATTGATAAGGGTAAAAGTACTGTGTTAGAAGGACAAGAAGTAGAAATAATTAATTCGTCATCGAATGAAAAATAATTCTAAAAGTTATTTTGATAAATGGAGAGAATTTGGACTCTCTTCAAAGGCAGTTAACAATAGAAAGACAGTCTACCTTGTAATAACTATATTATTAATTGGGGGGCTTTCCGCCTACAAAAACATGCCTAGGGAAAGTTTCCCCCAAATACAAGTACCAGAAATTTATGTGAATATTCCTTATCCAGGAAATTCTCCAGAAATTATTACTGATAAGATTATTAAGCCCTTTGAAAAAGAACTTAATAAATTAAAGGGAATTGAAAACATTTCCTCCACTGCAATTCAAGATTTTGGTATTGTTAAAATAGAGTTTGATTTTGAGGTAACACCAAAAGAGGCCAAAAGAGCAGTTGAAGAAGCTTTGTCAGACGCAAGATCTTCAAAAACATTTGCTCAAAATTTGCCTGTAGAACCAACTATTCAAGAAATTGATGTAAACGAATTTCCTATAATTAACATTAACCTTTCGGGAGAATACCCAGTTGATATACTAAAAGAAAAAGCAGATTTATTAAAAGATAAAATTGAGTCTATAGCAGAAATAAACGCTGTTGACATAAGGGGTGTACAGGAGAAAAAAGTTAAAATTGAGATAAGAAAATTTGATGCAGAATCTAAACAAATAAGTTTTAGTGATATTGAAACTGCAATCCAAAGTGAAAACACCACAATTGGAGCGGGAAATTTAAAAATTGATGGGATTGACAACTTTTTAATTATTGAAGGAAAATTCAAAAACTATTTGGACTTAAAAGATTTAGTAATTAAGCATGAGAATCAAGACAATGTCTACTTGAGGGACGTGGCTGATGTTTCATTTACTGACGCAGATACCACAAGTTACGCAAGACAAAACAATCAACCTGTAGTGATGCTTGATGTTAAAAAGCGTGCGGGGGCCAACATCATAAATGCAATTGATCAATTAAAGGTGGTTGTTGAAAACCTACAGAAAACTTTTCCAAAAAACATGAAGCTTACCTATACGAATGATCAATCAATTATGATTCGTTCACAGATAAGTAATTTAGAAAATTCTATTGTTTTTGGTGTTATACTTGTTGTTTTTGTTTTACTTTTTTTCTTAGGTCTAAGAAATGCTCTTTTTGTTGGAATTGCAATTCCTTTTTCAATGTTTTTATCTTTTATTCTATTAAACGCAGCCGGAGTAAGTCTTAATATAATGGTTCTCTTTTCTCTTGTACTTGCTCTCGGAATGCTAGTTGATAATGGGATTGTTGTTGTTGAAAATGTATATCGATTGATGGACGAGGGGCTAAGCCCAATCGAAGCAACAAAAAAAGGAATTGGTGAAGTAGCTTGGCCAATTATTGCTTCTACAGCAACAACACTTGCAGCATTTGTTCCATTAGCATTATGGCCTGGAATTATTGGAGAATTCATGCAATATCTTCCAATTACTCTAATGATTGTATTAGGCTCCTCTTTGTTTGTGGCTCTAGTTATAACGCCTGTTTTACTTGCGGTACTAATGCGTGTAGAGGATAAAAAAAGAAATTTAAAGAAAATCATAAAACTTTCTATTCTTACAATATTAGGAGGACTAGTCTTAAACTTTTTATCGCTCAATAGTATTGGAAACCTATGCATTATTACAAGTTTATTAATATTAGTCAATGGGACAGTTTTAGCGCCAGGAACAGTTTGGTTTCAAAATAAGTTTTTACCTAAGTTGGAAAGCTCTTATCAAAAATTTCTAAGCTGGGTATTGCATAAAAAAAGACCTATATGGGTTATTTTAAGCACCTTTTTTACGCTATTTTTGTCCTTTGTTTTAACAGGCGTATTTCCTCCTAAAGTGCTGTTTTTTCCCGAAAACCAACCCAATTATATTAATGTCTTTGTAGAACTTCCTGTTGGAACTAATATAGCTCAAACCAACGCTACAACATTAGAAATTAAAAAAGCCATTGATAATGCGCTAAACACCAGGATAGGCAGTGATGACACCCTCACTTATTTGGATGCAGCTGATATTGAAATAGTAGAAGAAAAAACAATTAAAACTCCCTTTGTAGAGTCAATTATAGAACAAGTTGGAAAGGGAACTTCTGATCCTAATAGCGGACCCTCCTATGGGGAAACTCCAAATAAAAGTAGAATCACTGTTTCTTTTTGTGAATTTTCTCACAGAAAAGGTTTGAACACAAGC
>MDTC01175785.1_pt1 | contig 11065 bp, 12 predicted proteins | sample 811181 | NCBI WGS metagenome assembly MDTC01 (sample SAMN05326644, study PRJNA326480) | marine metagenome | isolation source: seawater | place: Pacific Ocean: North | collected 2011 | reverse complement strand
TTACTTTATTAAGCTTTAAATTAATTATAGATACAGCAAGAAAAAATAATTTAACTTGGGATGCAGTATTTTCTTGTGAAGGTATAGGAAAATATAAAATACTACCTGAAGCCTATGAAACCGCAGCAAAATGGTTACAACTTGATCCAAGCGAATGCGGAATGGTTGCATGTCATAATTTTGATTTAGATGCAGCAAAAAAGGTAGGCTTTAAGACTATATTTGTAAAAAGACCTTTAGAATGGGGAGAAGAAGGCCCACCAGACCCAGAGGCAAATCCACATCATGATTTAATTGTAAATAATTTTACTGAATTAACGGAGTCTTTAGAATGTTAGATATAAATTCACAAATTAATAAACAAATTTATTTAAAAAGCTCACCTACTGACAAGTTAACTAAGGAAAATTTTGAGCTTAAAGAGTCAAAAATAAACCATTTAGACAATAACCAGGTTTTAGTAGAGGTAATGTATATATCTATTGATGCAGCCAATAGGGCTTGGATGCAAGGTAGGACGTATAGAAGCCAAATACTACCTGGTGATGTAATGGGAGGATATGCTCTAGGCAAAGTTATAGACTCCAAAAGCAACAAATATAAAGTTGGCGACTATGTTGAAGGAGACTTGGGTTGGCAAAACTATTCAATTGTAAATGAAGCAGAACTTATTAAAACATCGATAAAATCTAGTGAAAATTTACATATGAGTGTTCTAGGTATAACAGGAAAAACTGCGTATTTTGGACTAGAGTTAGCCAAACTTAAAAAGGGAGAAACGGTTTTAATTTCTGCAGCTGCAGGAGCCGTAGGAAATGTGGCTGGACAAATTGCAAAAATTCGAGGATGTAAAGTAATTGGAATAACAGGCTCTAATAGCAAAGCAAAATGGCTAATAGATGAACTAGGCTTTGATGGAGTAATTAATTATAAAAACGATAATTTTGTTAAAGACTTACGTGCCCTCTGTCCAGAAAAAATAGATGTATATTTTGATAATGTAGGAGGTCCAATATTTGAATCTGTTCTATTTGCTATGAATAATTTTGGAAGGATTATATGTTGCGGTGCAGTATCTCAATATGACCAAGCTGCACCTCAAAATGGTCCTAGAGGGGTACCAGGATTAATTGTTACTAAAAGGCTTTCATTAAAAGGCTTCATAGTTATGGATTTTGAAGATAAAAAACATGAAGCTGAAAAACAACTTATGGATTGGATAGATAAAAAGCAACTAAAGCCTGCTGAAGATATTATTATAGGATTAGAAAATACACCAAGCGCTTTAATAGGTTTATTAAATGGAGAAAATAAAGGCAAAAGAATGGTTAAATTAATCAAATGAACTCTAACGAAGAATGGTTATTAACAAATAAAGAAGAAGCTTTAGAGCCGAATTTACCTATATGCGATCCACACCATCATTTATGGGATTTTAATAAGACTTATATTGAAGAAACTTATCTCCTTCCTGATATACTAAAAGACACAGAATCTGGTCATAATATAGTCTCAACAGTTTTTATTGAATGTGGTGCTATGTATAATCCAGAACATTCTATAGAAGAACAAGTTATTAATGAAACTGAGTTTGTAAATGGTATAGCAGCTATGAGCAATTCTGGATTATATGGTAAGACTAAAATAGCGGAAGGAATAGTTGGCAGTGCTCCCCTTTTATTTGGTGATAAAGTAGCAAATATTTTAGATAAACATATAAGTGCAGCCCCAAAGAGATTTAAAGGTATTAGATCTCAGGCAGCAATGCATCCTGATGGAACAATTCCTAGCACTAGAGCTCGACCGATTGAAGGAGTATATATTAATGATATGTTTCACCAGGGCTTTGCGCATTTAGAACCTAGAAATCTCTCATTTGAAGCTTGGTGTTATCACCCGCAATTACCACAACTAATTCAATTAGCTAAGAAATTTCAAAATACTTCTATAATACTAAACCATTTTGGTGGCCCTTTAGGTATAGGATCTTTTACTGATAAAGAAGAAGAAACATATTCTTTCTGGGAGAAACATATTACTGAATTATCTAAATGCGAAAATGTAGTAGCTAAACTTGGAGGAATAGCTATGGAAATTAATGGTTTTAAATGGCATTTAAATAAGATGGCACCATCCGGTCAAGAGTTAATTGATAGAACAAAACGATATTATGAAAAAACTTTAGAACTTTTCAGGATAGATAGATGTATGTTTGAATCAAATTTTCCAGTAGATAAAATTAGTTGTAGTTATGTAAACTTATGGAATGGTTTTAAATTACTAACAAAAGATTATTCTGCAGATGAAAGAGCTAAACTTTTTCATGATAATGCAACCAGAATTTATAAACTATAATTTATGAGTAACCATAAATATAATGCTATTCAATGTAATAGTTTTGGTCCTATTGATAACCTAAATTATACTAAATTTGATTCTCTACCAATTAAAAATAATGAAGTTAGAATTGAAGTTAAAAGCTGTGGTGTCAATTTTCCAGATAAACTTATGGTAGAAGGGAAATACCAATTAAAACCTTCTCTTCCATTTATTCCAGGTATGGAGTTGTCAGGAACTGTTTCAGAATCAAATAATAATGATTATCCTACTGGAACAAAAGTAATATACCAAATGCGTTATGGTGCATATTCTGAAGAAGTAATAGCAAATATTAATGATTTAAAGGTATTTCCTAAAAATTTTTCTTTTGAAGAAGCCGCGGCTTTTAGTGTTGCTTCACAAACAGCATATGTATCATTAGTAGAAAGAGCAAATATAATTAAAGATCAAACAATATTAATATTAGGTGCTACTGGAGGAGTTGGACTTGCCGCAGTCCAATTAGCTAATTCTATAGGGGCTATAGTTATTGCTGCTTGTAGCACTAGAAGAAAGCAAGAAAAAGCTATTAAAGCGGGTGCTAAATATGCAATTGGATATAAAGGTTTGATTGACAATGTTAAAGAAATCACTAATCAAGATGGTGTTGATATTGTTTATGACCCTATCGGAGGAGAATATTTTTTAAAATCCTTAAAAGTAATTAAATGGGGGGGTAAGTTATTAGTCATTGGATTTGCAAGCGGAACTATCCCTTCTCTTCCAATTAATATTGCTCTAATAAAAGGCATATCTATACTTGGCGTTAGGGCTGGAGAATATTTTAGGCAATATCCAAAATTAAAAGAACCTGCAATGAAAAAATTATTAAGTATAGCTAACAAAGGATTAATCACTCCAATAATATATGACTCTATGAAACTTAAAGATGCTAGTAAAGCGCTTAAAAAAATAGAAAATAGAGAAGTTATTGGAAAATTAATACTTAATCCTTAATATTTTCTAATGGATTTCATCCGCATTTTTCATAGCAGATAATAATTTATTAATAGTAAAATCGGGAGATCGAGCTGCTTCTAAAATAACAGCTTCTTTATCCATTTGCTTTTCAATAATATTAGGTAATATTTTAATAACTTCTTTAGGTATTATGACAGCTCCATGCTTATCAAAATGTACTATATCAGAATCATTTGCCTGCATTCCATAAATATTAACTTTTGAAGAAAATTCAAGAACTTGTGTAAATGCATGGCTAGGGCCTATAGACCCCGCTAATGCAGAAAAGCCATTTGCCCATTGGTCTAAATCTCTAATTACACCGTTAGTAACTAAACCTTTTACGCCTAACCCTAAATGAATTGCACTATTTACTTCTCCCCAAAATGCGCCAAAACCCTCAGGATTATCTGTATCTTCTATTAAAACTACAGAAGGTTTAGGGTCCTCCGCTATATATTTATAATATGAAGTTCTGATTTCTTTAGCATTATCTAAAGGTTTATTTTTTCCACCTACTTTTGCTGTTTTTACATAACCACAGACTGAACCATGAATGCCTACAGGAACTAAAGCTTTAGAAGTAAAACCAACAATCCTTCTTTCTGGCGAAGCAATATCAAGTGCATTACAAATAGTAGGCGTATCCCATGATTGAAGTTTAATCAAATCACTTATTTTAAGTTCTGACATGTGTTTACCTTTATAAAATTTAATAATAAAAATAAATATATATAAAAATATAGAGAAAATAGTAGAAAGGAAAGAATTTTATTTCTTTCCTTTCTAAGTATTATTATTGAATAAATTCAGGATAACTACTAAGTCCAATCTCAGACTTATCAGCTCCATCTTTTTCTTCACTATCAGATAACCTTACTCCTAGTAAAGCTTTAACAGTAAACCAAAGTATAAAGCTAGATATAAGTACAAAAGCACCAATTGAAATTATACCAATTAATTGAGCAGAAAAGCTTGCCCCATCATTAGTAATTGGAACAGCTAAAGTTCCCCATATTCCACATACTAAGTGTACAGGAATAGCCCCAACAACATCATCAATTTTAAGTTTATCTAATAAAGGAACAGTGAATATTACTAATGCGCCTCCTACTCCACCAATTAATATTGCTGATAAGAAAGTAGGTGTTAAAGGTTCAGCTGTTATAGATACTAAGCCTCCTAATGCACCATTTAATACAAAAGTAAGATCAACTTTTTTATAAAGAAACTGTCCTAATATCAAAGCTACAACAACACCACCAGCAGCTGCTAAGTTTGTATTAGCAAATATTCTAGCCATTGAGCTCGCATCAGCAACAGATCCTAATGCTAATTGAGATCCTCCATTAAATCCAAACCATCCAAACCACAGTAAAAATGTTCCTAAAGTTGCAAGAGGTAAGGCTGAAGCTTGTAATGGATTTACTTTTCCTTCTTTTGTATATTTACCTTTTCTTGCCCCTAATACTATGCATCCCGCCAATGCACACCAGCCTCCTACTGAGTGAACAATTGTTGAACCAGCAAAATCACTAAAACCTATTTCTGATAACCAACCAGCACCCCAAGTCCATGAACCCTGTATAGGATAAATAATTGCTGTTAAAACTACTACTACTGCTAGGAATGACCATAATTTTACTCTTTCAGCTACTGCTCCAGAAACAATTGATGCCGCTGTAGCGACAAAAACCATTTGAAAAAACCAGTCAGATGCACCAGCATAACCACCCTCAGATGTTTCAGTTGAAGGGTCTGCAACCTCAAATAAACTAAAGCTGCCTATAAAGCCTCCATCTACACCTGAATACATTAAATTATAACCTACTAAAAAATATAAAATTCCAGCAACTGAATATAATACTATATTTTTAGTGCAAATAGTAGCAACACTTTTGGTGCGAACCATACCAGCTTCAAGCATACAAAAACCTGCAGCCATTAACATAACTAATATGCCATTAACCAAAAATGAGAATGTGTTAAATATAAATGCTATATCTTGAGATTCCATTTTTTATTCCTTCATATTTATTAAACATAAGTATCTTTTTACTATTATGAATAAGCATGAATCGTGCCATGTATATATACCTATAAATCCGTTATTATTTATAAATTTGTATATAAAAATGGCTAAAATATGGACATATAAAATATATTATGATGAAATTTTAATCAATATATAAAATAAAAAAACACTTAACAAATAAATCTATAATATATATTATTAAATAAACAGGGGTGCCTTATTAATATTGGCTGAGATTATATACCCTTTGAACCTGTAGGTTAGTACCAGCGTAGGGAGAAATATAAATGATTTATAAGTTTAAAAGCATAGCTACTTTATTAATTATTACATTAATTTATTCAAACAATGTTCTAGCTAACGAAAAAGTTACCTTATTATTAGATTGGTTTATTAATCCAGACCATGGCCCTATAATAATAGCTAATGAAAAAGGTATATTTAAAGAAGAAGGACTGGAAATAGAAATAATTCCACCAGCCAACCCTGCAGACCCACCAAAATTAGTGGCTGCTGGAAAAGCGGATATTGCGATTTCTTATCAACCACAATTACATATGCAAGTTCATGAGGGACTTCCAGTTACTCGCGTAGGAACACTAGTTGCAACTCCTCTAAATTGTTTATTAGTTTTAGAAGATGGTCCAATTAAGACTCTTTCTGATTTAAAAGATAAAAAAATTGGTTATTCTATATCAGGAATGGAGCAAGCTTTACTTAGTGCAATTCTTAAAAAAGCAAAAATAAATAAAAATGACGTTGAATATATTAATGTAAATTGGTCATTGTCCCCTTCCTTAATGAGTAAACAAGTAGATGCTGTAATTGGTGCATATAGAAATTTCGAACTTAATCAAATGAAGATTGAAGGAGTTAAAGGACGATGTTTTTACATTGAGGAAGAAGGAGTTCCTCCTTATGATGAGTTAATATTTATAGTAAATAATAAAAATATTAATAAACATATGCTGATAAAATTTTTAGACTCTATTGAAAAAGCCACACAATATATAATTAATCATCCAAAAGAAAGCTGGGAAATTTTTTCTAACTACTCAAAAGAGCTAAATAATGATTTAAATGAAATGGCATGGTATGATACAATTCCTAGATTTGCATTGAGGCCTGCAGCATTAGATAAAAGAAGGTATGAAAGATTTGAAAATTTTTTATATGAAGAAGGACTTATAAAGGATAAATTTTCTTTTGAAAAAATGGCAATAGAAATTTATTAAAAAAAATTATGAATAGAAAAAATTTATCTTTTTCAGTTGAAGGCTCATTAAAAAATGGGCAAGAAATACTTTTTTCAAACCTTAAGTTAAAAATTAATTTTAATAAATGGACGTCCATAATAGGTAAATCTGGTTCTGGAAAATCTACACTATTAAAAATAATGGCAGGAATAGAACTTCCAAAAGTATTTAAAAATACTATAAAAAATACAAATAAGAATTATTCTTTTTCATGGATGGCTCAAAACGATTTACTTTTACCATGGGCATCCGTAATTGATAATGTCACTTTAGGACAAAAATTGAGAAGAGAAAAAGTGGATATTGAAAGAGCACTTAATTTATTAGATGCAGTAGGGCTGAAAAAGGAAGTAAATGACTTGCCATCTACTCTATCTGGTGGAATGAGACAAAGAGTTGCTCTAGCAAGAACATTAATGGAAAATAAAAATATAATCCTAATGGACGAACCATTTTCTTCCTTAGATAGTATTACTAGGTCAGCAATTCAAAAGTTAACTTGGAAACTCTTAAAAAATAAAACTGTTATAATGGTTACGCACGACCCTCTTGAAGCTTTACTATTAAGTAATGATTTATATTATATATCTAAAAATAAATTAAGCCCTATTAAACTTCCAAATAGCAAACCATTTAGAAAAATTAATGATGAAAACTTACTTTATAGCCATAAATTTATATTAAATAAATTAGAAAAGTCATATATCTCATGAATGTATTTTTTAAATATTTATTCAGTTTTACAATATTTATTATTGTATGGTGGTTAATACAATATTTCACTAACAGCCCTTCTTATATTTTACCTAGTCCATATAAAGTATTTTTATCAATGAAAGATAATTTTATATTACTTACATACCATTCCTTGATTACTTTTTTTGAAATTTTATTGGGTTTTATTCTAGGCTTAATATTTGGAATGTACACTGGCATATTGTTCATTATATCAAAAAGTATGAGAAAATGGATGTTGCCATTTATCATTCTAACACAAGCAATACCAATATTTGCTATTGCCCCTATATTAACTCTATGGGTAGGATATGGTATATGGTCTAAAATTATAATGACAGTATTAATTATATACTTTCCTATTACTATTGCATTTTATGATGGATTAAAAAGAATTGATCCAATGATAATTAACCTTGCTAAGATGATGGGAGCTAATACATATAGTATGCTTATAAAAATTAGGATTCCATTTGCACTACCTCAGCTTTCCTCTGGATTAAAACTTGCCGCAGCATTTGCACCAATGGGGGCTGTTATAGGAGAATGGGTAGGCTCTTCAAAAGGACTAGGATACTTAATGCTGTATGCAAGTGGGAGAGTTCAAATAGATTTGATGTTTTCTTCAATAATAATTTTAGCTTTTTTTACAATAATATTATATAATTTAGTTTCATTTATTTCTAATTATATAACTAAATGGGATCCAAAATCCCATATTAATTAATTTAATATTACTAAGGATAAAGAAATGGAAAATAACAAAAAGTTTTATATTGATGGTGAATGGGTAGACCCTATTACTCCAAGGACTCTTGAAGTAATTAACCCGGCTAATGAAGAAGTAATAACTGAAATTAGCATTGGATCAGAAGAAGATGTTAATAAAGCAGTTTCTGCTGCAAAAAATGCATTTGCTTCATTTTCGCGCACGACAAGAGAAGAACGTTTAGAATTATTTGAAAAAATAATGGAAGTTTATAAAAAACGTATGCCAGACCTAGCTAAAGCAATTACAAGTGAAATGGGAGCTCCAGTGAATCTAGCAAATGCTGCTCAAGCCCCTGCAGGTTTAGGGCACTTAAGTAAAGCCTATAAAGCACTTAAAGAGTATAAATTTGAATTTGAAATGAATACAACAATAATTAGAAAAGAACCAGTAGGAGTTTGCGGACTTATTACTCCTTGGAATTGGCCAATTAATCAAATAGCATGTAAAGTTGGTCCTGCATTAGCAGCTGGCTGCACAATGATATTAAAACCGAGTGAAGTTGCACCTCTTAGTGGTATTATATTCTCTGAAATTCTAGATGAAGCAGGAGTTCCTAAAGGAGTTTATAATATGATTAATGGAGATGGACCTACTGTAGGTGAAGCAATGAGCAAGCATGTTGATATTGATATGATGTCATTTACCGGCTCTACCAGAGCAGGTATATCTGTAGCTAAATCCTCTGCTGATACTGTAAAAAGAGTCACACAGGAATTAGGTGGCAAATCAGCAAATATTTTATTAGATGATGCCGATTTTAATAAAGCTGTTACTAAGGGCGTAATGCATTGTATGAATAATTCAGGACAATCCTGTAATGCTCCTACAAGAATGCTAGTACCAAATTCAAAAATGAATGAAGTAATAGAAATTGCAAAAAGCACACTTAGTAAGATTGTTGTTGGTAATCCAGAATCAGAAAATACCACTATTGGACCAGTGGTTAGTGAAGTTCAATATAATAAAATTAAAAACTTAATTGAGACAGGTATTAAAGAAGGAGCAACATTGGTTTCGGGAGGTACAAATGCACCTGAAGGCTATAATAAAGGATATTATATAGAGCCAACTATTTTTGCTAATGTTACTAATGATATGACTATTGCTAGAGAAGAAATCTTTGGTCCTGTTTTAAGTATTCTAGGGTATAAAGATGAAGAAGATGCAATTAGAATAGCTAATGAAACAATATATGGGCTTTCAGGTTATGTATCTTCTGAAAATATAGATAATGCCAAAAAAGTTGCTTCTAAACTTAGAACTGGAATGGTTCATATTAATAATGCTCCTGGCGATCAATCTGCCCCCTTTGGAGGATATAAAATGTCAGGTAATGGAAGAGAGTGGGGAGAATTTGGTCTAGAAGATTTTCTAGAAATAAAGTCTGTTATGGGCGCTATACAAAAAACTGCCTAAAAAATCTATTAAAGAGAGGATAAAAATAAATTTAACCTCTCTTTAACATTAAGACTAGTGTTCATGATTATGAGAAGATTTATCTGATTCCACTTTAAACTTAACTAATAAATTTTTTGAATTCTTAAATTTAAAGATTGCCTCCATTAATTCTCCTTCATCATAATTTTTATTTATATCAAAAAACATTAAGTGATAACCCATAGGTTTAAATTCAACTGATTCACCACCAGGAATAACAACTCCCTCCTTTAAAGGTCTCATTTTTGATATACCATCTTCCATAACCATAGTATGTAACTCAATATTTCGGACACTATCAGATATTACTTCTATTAAATGAATATCTGCTTTACCCGTATTATTAATTTTAAAGTACCCTGCTCCATTCTTATTCATTATTTTCATCCATGGATGATCTACAAGCATATTTTCAGCCTCATATTTATGTGCTTGAGCTATGAAAGTATTAAATGTTATTATTAATAATATTATTATTTTCATAAATTTTCCCTTATTATATTTATTGTAGAGGTGAGCATACAGATGGTCTCAATATCATAGACTCTTCATATTTAACAGCGTCTTCTTGATAATCATTAAATTCTAACCAGTTTTTATCATTATTCATATCACTCCAGAATTTACTCATACTTTCTACATTTGGATGACACCATATAGATATAATTTCGTTTGGATCTTGAAGTTCCGTATTCCATAATCCTATGTTTATTGATTTTTGCTCAATATCTGAAACAATATCTAAAAATTTATTTTTCCATTTATTTACTTCGCCAATATTAAGTTTAATTATTTTTAATTCATAAATATTAGACTTATCTGCTGGAAGTTTTCTTTCTGTTAAAGGTCTTAAGATTCTAATTTCTTGTGTTAAAATATATGGACCCACTAATGGAACAAATTTAGTTCTCCAATCTTCTTTTGATGCAAGTTCCGATCTTAATTTTCTCATTTCTTCTACGTCTGAATATTCCCACATATGAATATACTGATTCATTCTTCCTATTTCACTCGACCAATGCCCTACTAACTTTCCATAAGTATCTCCATTTCTAATCGTCTGAGCTACAGTGGCACTAGAATTCACCACATGCATCATTTTACCTGGTCTAGTTGTATACATTCTTAATTCATTTATCATTTTAAATTCCTTATTAATTAATTGAATATATAATCATTCTTTTTTGGTTCTTTTGTGAAATTCCAATAATCTACCAACCTCCATGGAGAATTTGTTGTAACTCTTCCTGATTTATTTCTATACCAACTATCTACTTTATTATGACTCCATACCATCTGTGCATGCTGTTTATCTAGTTTAGAATTATATTTTTCATAAGCATCAGTTTTACAATCCATGCTACTATATTTATTATCTAGTAATAAATTTATACACCCAAGTATATACCTTATTTGACATTCTCCATGAAAAACAATACTTCCTCCATGGGCCAAATTAGTATTAGGTCCGTACATCATAAAAAAATTTGG
>MDTC01147325.1_pt1 | contig 11066 bp, 10 predicted proteins | sample 811181 | NCBI WGS metagenome assembly MDTC01 (sample SAMN05326644, study PRJNA326480) | marine metagenome | isolation source: seawater | place: Pacific Ocean: North | collected 2011 | reverse complement strand
CGCGCCGCCGACGGCCATGGCGTAGAGCCACAGCACGCCGAACACCTGGCCGGGGTGGCCGGTGAGCGCACCGAGGACCGGACCCACGTACAGCGTGACGACGCCGGCCAGGACGGCGGAGAATCCCGCCAGCGACGCCGTGCGCAGCGCCAGCGTGGCCGGCGTGCGGACACTGCCCATCAAGCGCCCCAGCAGGGCTGCCCCGACGGAGGCGCCGATGGAGATGAAGATGACCGCGTAGAACTCGACCGTTCCGGAGGGGTCGGCGGCCGAGGTCGGGGCGACGTCCTCGACGACGGCGGGTAGTCCGGCCTGCTCGGCCGTGGCGCGCCCGACCTTCTCGGCGGCGGCCGCGACGCTGCGGCCGCCACCGCCGGCCACGTAGATCGACAGGTCGCCTTCGGGGGTGACGGCGAACGCGGTGTCGACGCGGCGCTGATAGACCTGCTCGCGGGCCACTTCGGCGTCGGCAACCGGTGTGATCTGCAGACCCGGTTCCGTCCGTAACCCGTCGACCAGAGATTCAGGAGCCGAGACCGCGACAGACATGTGGTGCAGCATCGGGTTGGCGAAGGCGCCCGCGTAGCTGGCGACCATTGCGACGACGAACAGGGTCAGACCCGCCAGCGCGAGCGTGGTGGTCCGCACCGCGGAGCGGTCGCGGAATGCGGGGGAGTGGCCGGGTTCTTCGGGACGGTGGTGTCTACCCATGGTGTGGTCCTCTCTGTCGTGTCGACTGGCCCAGCAGCGCGTCGACCGTGTCCAGGGCCGCATTGACGCGGCCGGTGAGATCGGTGTCGTCCGGGTCCTCCATCCAGGACCGCAGCACCTCCATGAAGCCGCCGACGAGAAACCGGGCGACCGATTCGGGTGCGGGTGCCGTGGTCACGGCCCCGGCCGTCGAAAGCCTCGCGGTGCCGGCGGCGGCGATCTGCTCGCAGGCCGGAAACAGCGCGTCGCGGAAGGTGTTGACCACATGCCGGGTCACCGTGCTGGGCACGACGTTGCGGTACATCGTGTGGTGTTCGGCGGCGAAGTCGAACACGCGCAGGATCCGGGCCCGCGGGTCGGAGCCGGCGTCCTGCGCGATCGCCTCGGTGAACGCGTGCGTGATCGCCGCCGCGACCGCGTCGTCGCGGTCGCGGAAGTGCCGGTAGAAGACCTGCCGACTCACGTCGGCGCGGGTCACCAGGTCACCGACGGTGATGTGGTCGACGGGCCGCTCCTGTGCCAATGCGAACGCCGCTGAGCGCAGACGGTTTCGGACACGTTCTGCGCGGGGGTCGACGCTGTGGCTGCGGAGAGGCACGCGTCCACGCTAAGCGATTTCGTAGACAATTGTCCACGAAGTCCCCGGGTGATCTCTATCGTCCGGGTGATGCCCTGTGACCGCCGTCGCCGTCAGTGTCCGGCGACGATGTCCGCCTCGTCGGGATGGGTGACCGGAGTCTTGGCGCCGGGTAGGACCGAGAACACCAGGCAGACCAGGCCGAACAGCAGATAGCCGAGAGCCACCTGTGGACTGGCCGCCCACGACACCTCGGCGGCGTGAATCAGACCGATGAACGACAGCGCCGCTCCCACCAGTGCCGCCACTGCGGCGTAGCGGAACTTCTTGTCCAGGATGAAGGTGACCATCGTGCCGAGAATCAGGCCGACCAGCACCGCGCCCTCACCCAGGGTCTTGAGCCCGTCGTAGACCACACCTGCGCCGTTGAGCGCGTCGCTGGTCACTTCCGCCGCCGTGGTTCCTGCCGCGCTGAGGGCGTTGTCGATCATGCCGCGCCCCCACTCGGCCAAGTTGGGCAGCAGCGCGGCGACGACGGCGACCGCGTGCAACCGCGGGACAGCCTGGAAGGCCTGGGCGCCGATCAGCAGTCCGATGTAGAGCAGGATCGGCACGATGGCCGGCACCGGCAGCAGCGCGGCCAGGACGCCGAAAAGCCCTACGAAGCAGAGGATTCCGATGACAGCACCGCTGGCCAGTGAGTACCCTGCGCGGCCTCCGGCGTCTTTCCACCCCGGGTGGCCGATGTAGACGGCGGGAGGAAAAGGCGAGCCGAAAGCCGAGCCGACCACCGCACCGGCTCCATCGGCCAGCAGCACGCTGCGCAGGTTGTAGCTGTCACCGGCCGCCGCGGCGCTCTCGACATTGCTCATCGCCTCGGTGAAGTTGTACACACCCAGAGGAATCGCGGTACCCAACAGCGGTGCCAGATCAGACAGGCCGCTGATCAGCATGTCCAGCCGCAGGTCTGGAACCCCGACGGCGATGTCGCTGACGGCCTGCCCGACGTCGGGTGCCGACATGTAACCACCCGCCCAACCGATGGCGGTGCCGACCAGCAGTGCGACCAGTCCTATGGGGATGTTGCCCGGCAGCTTCACGTCGGTGAAGAAACCGATCAGGATGATGGCCAGCACCGGCAGACCGATCCAGGCAACCTCCCACATCTGTGCGGCGGGGCGCATCGAGATGAACGTGATGGAGATGCCGGCCAGCGTGCCCAGCATCGCGGCCCGCGGGGTCAGTTTGCGGATGTAGGGACCGACGAATGCGCCGATCATCACGATGACGCCGATCAGGAACGCCCACGCCAGGCCCGCCTGCCAGGCCTGCATCGGATCGTCGGTGGCCAGATAGACCGGCAGCATCACGACGAACACCACGATGAACATGTGCGGCACGCTGGGGCCGTACGGCAGGGCGGTGACGTCGTTTCGGTTCTCCCGCCGCGCGAGTCGCCGAGCCAGGAACGTGTAGTAGAGGTTCCCGAGGATCAGAGCGACCCCCAGCGCCGGGAGGACCGTGCCCAGCACATCGGCAGCCGGCACGGCGACCACGGCCACCATCAACCCGGTCAGCGTCAACACGTTGACCAGGATGTTGAATCCCAGGCCGAAGAACGCGTTGGTGTCACCGCGCGTCCACCAGGGCACGGACAGGGAGCGGGCGGTGGGCGGTTCGGCGGGTGCGTTGGTGATGTCGGTGCTCATCGGGCCTCTTCTCGGTCTGCTGGCGTGGTGAGTTGAGTGAGTGCGGGGATGACGACGGCACTGTCTGCCACCCATCCGAAAATGCCGCCCTGGGCCTTGATCATCTCCAGGCCGACCCGCTGGAATTCGGGGAAATAGGAACCGACACAGTCGGATACGACCAGGCATTCGTACCCGCGGTCGTTGGCCTCCCTGGTGGTGGTGTGCACGCACACCTCGGTGGTGACGCCGGTGACGAGCAGCTGGGTGATGCCGGCGGCGGTGAGGAGCTCGGACAGCTCGGTGGCGTAGAACGCCCCCTTACCGGGTTTGTCGATGACGACTTCGCCGGCGACCGGGGCGAGCTCGTCGACGATGTCGTGACCGTATTCGCCACGGATCAGGATGCGCCCGTACTTCCCTTCGTCACCGATACGTTTCGACGGGGCACCGCGCCGCAATTTGGCGGGCGGACAGTCCGATAGGTCGGGTCGGTGCCCTTCCCGCGTGTGGATGACCATCACCCCGGCGTCACGGGCCGCACCGATCAGTGCGGCCAGCGGTGGTACCACCTGCGCGAGCTGGCCCACGTCGTTGCCGAGGCTTTCGCCGAACCCCCCGGGCAACAGGAAGTCCCGTTGCATGTCGATGACAATCAGCGCGGTTCGGTCGCCTACGAGCGTGAACGGCGCGGGCTCGGCGGGGATCTCGACGGTCGCACTCATGCGTGCTCCTCGGTGAGGGTGACGGAGGCGGCGGACACTCCCGACCGCCAGGGTGTGCGGCGTGGTTCGTCGAGGAGTTGGGCGGCGAGATGCAGCACGGTGTCATCGCTGAGCGCCGGCCCGAGCACCATCGCACTGCACGGCCGTCCGTCGGCGGTGACCCCGGCCGGGACGGCGGCACCGAGCAGGTCGAGGAGATTGCCGAAATGGGTGTAATGGCCGAGCTTCGTGTTGCAGTCGATCGGCGCGGCGAGCACCTCGTCGACGGTGAAGGTCGTGCCGATCGTGGGCAGTACGAGCACATCCATCTGTCGCCACAACCGACTGGTCACGGCCTTGAACTCCTGGAGTCTCTGCAGCGCGCCGAACGCGTCGACGGCGCTGTAGCGGTGCCCGCTGCGCAGAATGTCGCGCACCACCGGGTGGATCGAATCCGGTTGTGCAGCAAGGAATTCACCGAACTCGACGAGTCGTTCGGCCACCCACGGCCCCTGGTAGAGCAGTGCGCCCGCCGCGAGGAAGGGTTGTAGCGAGACGTCGACCACGGTGTTGGTGCGGGCCAGCCGTGTCCGCACCGCGAGGTGGGCCAGGCGCATCTGCTCGTCGCCGAAGAACTCCAGCTCCTGCTCCGGTGGCAGCCCCACGGTGACGGCACCCCCGCGGAAGCGCGGCCCGCGGTCGCGAGACCATGGATCCTCGTCGTCGTGAGCGATCATGACATCGAGGACCCGGTCCACGTCGTCGACCGAACCCGCCATGACGCTCAGACAATCCAGCGACCTGCAGGCGGGCACCAGCCCGACGGTGCTGATCAGTCCCCGCGACGGCTTGAAGCCCACGACACCGTTCAGCGCGGCCGGCACCCGCCCCGAACCCGCCGTGTCGGTTGCGACTGCGAACGGCACCTGGCCGAGAGCGACAGCCAGCGCCGACCCCGAACTGGAGCCGCCGGAGATCATGTCGCGGCCATAGACGCTGCGCGGCACCGTGTAGGGCGTTCGGGTGCCGTTGAGCCCGGTCGCGAACTGGTCGAGGTTGGTCTTGCCGACGTAGAGGGCGCCGGCGTCGAGCAGGCGGCGTACCGCCGGCGCGGTGGCGGTGGCGACGTAGGCATAGTCGGGGCAGGACAGCGTGGTCGGCACGCCGGCCACGTCGATGCTGTCCTTGACGCCGAACGGCACCCCGTAGAGCGGCAGTGTGCGCGCGCCCGGACGGTTCTCGATGTCCGCAGCCGCCGCGATCAGCTGCTCGCGGGGAACGGTCGAAAGCCATGTGCCGTCGTCGCCCCGCGCGGCGATCGCATCGGCCACCCGGGCGGCGGTGGCGGTCGGCGACCCCGTGCCAGACGCGTGGGAGGTGAGGATCTCGGCCACGGAGGGCCCGACGGTCGGTCCAGGTTTCGAATCACCCATGTCTGTCGATTGTCGACAGAATGATGGCAATTCTGGGTCGGGCGTGTGTCGATCGTGTTAGCGGCGCGCTCAGGTGCCTGGTTTCGGTTCCTATTCCAGCCCGAGGTAGTGCAGGTGGCCGTGGTCACGCAGCGCGGCGATCGCCAACGCCGCGTCATTGGTCTCCAGCGCAGAGAGGATCGCCTTGTGCCGCTCGATGCCGTCACCGGCGTCGCGCTGCCTGGCCTCCTCACGGAGGTTCTTCGCCATCGGGAGCTGCAGCTTGAGCAGGATCGGCTCCAGCGTGATGTCGAGTTGACGGTTGTGGGCCAGACCGACGACGGCGGCGTGGAATGCGCGATGGGCATCGTCGCGGTCCACCGCGTCGCGGGCCACGTCCATGCGTTCCAGCGCCGCCCGCACCGGTTCGAGCGCCGTCGCTGAATCCTTCAGCGGGAGAGCAGATTCCACGGCGTGCCGCTCCAGCACATGGCGCAGCTCGAACAACTGGAGGACATCTGTCGGCGACCATTCGGCGACTCGCGAGCCTCGCCGGGGCAGGTGTTCCACCAGCCCCTGTTGGGTGAGCAGGCGCAGCGCCTCGCGCAGCGGCGCGCGGCTGAAGCCGAAGGTCGCGCACAACTGTTCTTCGACGATCTTCTCGCCGGGGGAGAGCTCGCCGCTGAGGATCGCCTCACGCAGGCGGTGGGACGCGACCTCCACCAAGGTCGCGGGCAGGCCGAACCGGGCAGGGTCGTCGCTCGGCGCAGCCATGGCCCAATGGTAGGGAACGACGCCGCCCACGGCGGCTCCCGCGACACTGACGGACCCGACAAATGTTTTGCTGCCTGGCCGGCGCGGGATCGCGAGGAGACCACTAGTCTGCGGTAGGTGAGTTGATTGCGAACGCCAACGCGACAGGGTTCGCTTTGCTACGGTCGTCACATCCGTCGCCGGCAAAGGAGCCTCAGATGAGCGCGACACCATATCCTCGCCGCACCGTCGCCCTGACACCGCGGCGCCGCGCAGATCTCGCGGCACCGCCCAGATCTCCGCTCCGCAGAGGCTCAGTGAGCGCCGACAGTACGATTTCTGACGGAATCTGCGCGATTTTCATCAGAAATCGTACGGTCGCGATTCGAGTGGCGGTCACGGCAGCAGCGCTCGCCGCCGGCGCGCTGGCCGCCGGAACCGCGTGGCCCGCACCGGTGGCCGCGGCGGTCGGCGCACCCGTCCCGACACAGGGGCCGACGGGTCCGCTCGATCCCGCGTGCGCGCAGACACCGCTGGATCCGGTGTGCCAGGGCGGCCCCTACTACCAGGGCCCGCCGACGGGACCGGCAGACCCCCGGTGCGCCGCCATGCCCATCGACCCGGTGTGCCAGGGCGGCCCCTATGCCGCCCCGACACCTCCTCCGCCGCCTGCCGCGCCCCCGGCAATGCCGCTACCGGCCGCGGCCCCGCCCGTCATGCCACCGGTTGCGCCCCCGCCCGTGACACCACCCGCCATGCCGCCACCGGTCTCGCCTCCGCCTGCGATCGCACCGCCGCCGGTCGCACCACCGGCGATCGCACCACCGCCGGTCATGCCGTCCACCGGTGGCATCTCCGGCATGCCCGGCGCGATCTGAGGACCTCGACGGAGGACGCCTCGGCGCTGCGGGGCAGTCGTCCCTACGGCGGGGTGACGTGCGGACCAGGACTGCACCGTGTTCTAGTCGACGGGTGCTGAAGTACACCCACGTCGAGAACCTCACCACGGCCGACGTCGAACGGTTGCGGTCCTTGTACGAGCCGCTCACTCGAGCGGTGCGTGAACTGATCGACGCCACCATCCGCACCGAGGCCGACGCCGAGGCCGTCACGGCCGCGACCGCGCAGATCGACGCCGCCACCGCGCGTCTGCGCAGCAGTCAGCTCGACGGGGCCTTCGGCGTCCGGTTCGTCACCGACGGAGACCCGATGCCGTGGGGCAACGCCGTCATCGGGGTGCGCAACCCGTCCGCCCCGCCGCTGGTGATCCGCAAGATTGCTGACGGACCCGCGAGCACGGACCGATACGTCACCAGCGACTTCTACCTCGGTGCAGCGTTCGAGGGCCCGCCGGGACACGTCCACGGCGGTGTATCGGCGATGCTGCTCGACCATGTGCTCGGCGACGCGGTGAGCACGCCCGGCGTACACCGACTGACCGGGACCATCACGGTCCGCTACCGCCGCCTGACCCCACTCGGGCGATTGCACGCCGAGGCGCGGATCACCCACACAGACGGGTTCAAGACCTATGCCGCCGGCCACATCGCCGACGCCGACGGCATCACGGTGGAAGCAGAGGGGGTGTTCATCGAACCGCGATGGGCCCGCGCGTGACGGCGATTCCCGCCACGCTGCGCGTGATCGCGCCCACCTCGGCGGCCAGCACCCGAGCCGCACCTTCGTGGGCTCCGCGGCGGGGCACGACGTCACGCAGGCGCTTGTCCGCGGCTTCCAGGTCGGTGACGTCCACCGTCCAGGGAGACGCCGCCGTTGGAGGGTCACCGCAGAGCGCCTCCACGTATTCGTCCACCGCCAGCACGAATTCGCCGTTCCACGCCGCTGCGGGCCGATCGGGCAGCGAAGCTTCCAGAGCCGTACAGGACGCCGTCACGGCGTTGAGCGCCGTCCGGTAGGCGCCCATCCACCGGCGCAGGTCACGCGAATCCATTCGGGTGGTGCCGGCGGCGGCCTCGAACGCCGCGCGGGCCCGGAACGCGCGTTGCCAGGCGGCGGACAACGCGTCGGCCGGACTGTCGATCTCGTGGACATAGGCCTTGAGCACCACCGCGGCGTAGTCCACCTCTGTCTTCAGAAGCTCGCCCGCCCGCTGCGCGAGCCTGGTCAGCGCATCGTCGGGGAGCAGCACATGGGCCAGCACGGCGAGGCCGCCGCCGATCAGGGCGCCCAACAGCCGGTCGTCGGTGGTGGCTGCGGGCCCGACCTGCTCGAGTCCGATCAGGAACACCACCGCCGCCGTCAGGGCAGCCGACGATGCCAGATAACCGAGACCGGCGGCGGCGTAGGCCGCCCCGACGAAGACGATGGCCAGCACGGCCGTCACCACCACGCCTGGGGTCAGCAGGCCCAGCACCACCGATGCCACCGCGATACCGGCCAGGGTCCCGGCGATCCGGCCGGCGCAGCGGGTGTACGTGTGCGCGGTCTCCGGACGCAGGACCATCAACACCGTCAGCGGAATCCAGTAGCCGTGGGCGATCCCGGTGTACCGCTGGATTGCACAGCCCACCGCGACCGCCACGCTGAGGCGCACCGCGTGGCGGAAGACCGGCGAATGGCGGTTGAGGTGGCCGCGCATCAGCGCCAGGGCCGAGCGCACCGAGGTCCGCACCTCCGGCCGTCTGAGCCGCACAGCCTCGGGGGAGGAGGGCAGAAACTCCCCGAGCCGGATGGCGACCGCTTCATGCACCAGCCGGGTCAGCCGATGCACCACAGGCGATTCGGAATCCACTGCCGCATCCAGCCGGGAGATCGCCGCCTCGGCGTCGGCGCGGGCGCTACGGCGGGTTTCGGCGACTGCGGCGAGCGTGTCCGCCACGGCGTACAGGACCTCCCGGGGTCGTGCGTCCGCCGCCACGCCGTCCAACTCGGCCAGCGTCGCGGCGATCCGCTCGGGCAGGCCATACCAGCTGCGATAGTCCGCGGTGTGCCGCTTCGCCTGGACGTCGGCCGCGGTGAACGCGGCACGCAACGAGAGCAGCGGCTCCGGATCGACAGCGGAGGCGCCGTCGCCCGTTCCCTCGGCGATCCGCCGGGCATCGGCGGACAGCGAACGATAGGCCTTCGCGAGGGCATCGCGCTGGACGCGCCATCGCCGTTGCGGCCAAACGGCAATCAACGCCGCCTGGATCAGTCCGCCCGCAAAGGCCAGTCCCGCCGTCGCCAACGCCGACCACACAGTCGGCGTGATCGGCGGCGCGACAACCAGAATCGCCGCCGAGGCCGCGCCGATGAGCCCCGCGTTCGCGCTGAGCGCCCATGGCATCGCCGCGGCCAGACACCAGAGTGCTGCGGCGAGCACGAAGACGGGGGAGTAGCCGGACGCGGCGGCACCGATGAAAGCGGCGCAACCCAACACCGTCGACGCGCCGACCGCCAGCTGGACCCGCGCGCGGGGGCTTTCCTGCAACGCCACCGCGCCTGTCACAGCCCCCGCCGCGGCGGCCGCGGTCGGGGCCCCCGGCGGTCCCCACTGCGCGGCGACCACACCTACGGCGATCACCCCGAGCAGGCTGCGAAAGACCGCGGCGGCGTCCGGCACCCCCGGACGCAGCGCAAGGCCCTTGATCATCGGTCCATTCTGTCCCCGGCTATGTTCGGCACGTGGAGAAAGTCATCATCACGCTTCGGGGTACCCCGGGTGACGAGGTCTGGTGCACCAGGTTGCGCACCGACGCGGCGCAGACACTTCTCGAATCCGGGTTCGCCGGGGTGGCCGTCAACGTCCGCGACGACGCGGTCACCGATTCCCTCATGACCCTCACCACCCTAGACCCACCCGTCATCGCCCTCGTCAGCCTCTGGACCCAGCAGTGCTACGGCGAGCAGATCCGCACCGCCACCGAGCTGTTGGCCGGTCTCTGCCAGCAGGTGTCTGCCTACCTGGTCACCGAATCGGTCCCGCTGCCACCGCCCCATACCGCACCAGGCGAACGCACCCCGGGCCTGGCGAACGTCGCGATGCTGCGCCGACCGTCCGATCTGGACCAGACGACGTGGCTTCATCGCTGGCAGCACGACCACACCCAGGTCGCCATCGACACCCAGGCCACTTTCGGCTACGTCCAGAACACGGTGGTGCGCGCGCTGACCGACGACGCGCCGGTTCTCGCGGCGATCGTCGAAGAGCTGTTCCCCCTTGCCGCAACGACCGACCTGCACGCCTTCTTCGGTGCGGCCGACGACGCCGAGCTCAGCGACCGGATGGCGCGAATGGTGGCCAGCACCTCTGCATTCGGGGCCAACCGCGACATCGACACCGTCCCGACGAGTCGATACGTGCTGCGCGATCCGTTCGCGCCAGCCGATACGCTGCAGCGGTGACTCTGCAGATCAGCGACGACAACCGGGTCCGAACTCTGGTCCTGGACCGACCCGAGGCCCTCAACGCGTTCAACGAGGAGCTCTACCTCGCCACCGCCACCGCGCTGCGGGAGGCCGACGCTGATCCCGACGTCGCAGTGGTCCTGCTGACCGGCGCGGGCCGAGCGTTCAGCGCGGGCAACGATCTGAAAGAGATGCAGGCGCGGATCACCGACCCGCAGATGAGCGACCAGGGCAGCCACTTCACGACGATGATCAGTGCGCTGACCGACCTCACCAAGCCGTTGGTGTGCGCGGTCAACGGGGTCGGGGTAGGCATCGGCACCACCGTTCTCGGGTACGCGGACCTGGTTTTCATGTCCTCCACAGCGCGGCTGAAGTGCCCGTTCACCAGCCTGGGGGTCGCGCCGGAGGCGGCTTCGTCGTACCTGCTGCCGCAATTGATCGGCCGCCAGAACGCGGCGTGGATGCTGCTGTCGTCGCAGTGGGTGGACGCCTCCGAGGCGCTGCGCATGGGCATCGCGTGGAGGGTCTGTGAGCCCGACGAGCTGCTACCCGAGGCCCGGCGGCATGCCGAAATCATTGCTGCGCAATCGATTCCCAGCCTGGTCGCGGTGAAGCGCACGCTCACCGAGCCGTTCCGGGACGGCATCGAGGCTGCTACCGCACGGGAGAACGCGCAGTTCGAAATGCTCCTCGGGGGTGCGGCCAACGCGGCGGCGCTGGCGGACTTCACCGGTAGGGGCAAGTCCTAGCGACTGACCCGATTCGGCGCACAGTCGGCGAAATGGGCCTCGATGATCGACCGCAACGTACGGCGGCAGCGGCCGCAGTCACCGCCGGCGCCGCAGGCTTCGGCGATGTCCTTGGAGGTGCG
>MDTC01244785.1_pt1 | contig 11067 bp, 13 predicted proteins | sample 811181 | NCBI WGS metagenome assembly MDTC01 (sample SAMN05326644, study PRJNA326480) | marine metagenome | isolation source: seawater | place: Pacific Ocean: North | collected 2011 | reverse complement strand
TGTCAATCAGAGTTCTCCAGGGAGAAAGAGAGATGGCTTCAGACAACAAAATTTTAGGTAATTTTGAATTAGTAGGTATAGCGCCTGCAGCAAGAGGTACTCCTCAAATTGAAGTGACATTTGATATAGACGCTAACGGTATAGTCAATGTTTCTGCGAAAGATAAAGGAACAGGTAAAGAGCAAAAAATTCAAATTCAAGCTTCCGGGGGTCTTTCTGAAGAAGAAATTCAAAAAATGGTTAAAGAGGCAGAAGCAAATAAAGAAGCTGATAAAAAGAAAAGAGAAACTGTTGATGCTAGAAACCAAGCAGACAGTTTGGTTTTTTCTACTGAAAAAAGTTTAAAAGAACATGGAGATAAAGTTTCAGCTGAAGAAAAAAAAGCAATTGAAAATGGTATAGCTGATCTTAAAAAATCTTTAGAGGGCACAGATATTGAAGATATAAAAAAGAAAACTCAAAATTTAATTCAAGTCTCTATGAAGTTAGGTGAAGCTGTCTATAAGAGCCAGCAAAAACCTGAGTCTAAAAAAACAGAAGAAACTAAAGATTCGAAACCTGATGATAAAGAAAATGTAGTTGACGCAGATTTTGAAGACGTAAAAGAAGAAGATAAAGAAAAAAGCGCCTAAGAAAATATATAAGGAGACGTCCTGTGGCTAAAAGTGACTGTTATGATGTCTTAGGTGTAACAAAATCAGCATCTAAAGATGAAATTAAAAAGGCTTATCGAAAACTAGCTCTAAAATACCATCCAGATAAAACTAAAGGAGATAAAGCTTCAGAAGAAAAATTTAAAGAAGCATCTGAGGCGTATCACATACTTTCTGATGAAAAAAGAAAAGCTAACTATGATCAATTTGGTCATGCAGCTTTTGAGGGCGCTAGTGGTGGCGGACAAGGTTTTGGTGGATTTGATGCTTCATCTTTTTCAGATATTTTTGAAGATTTTTTTGGTGACTTTAGTGGAGGAGGTTCTTCCAGAAGATCGAGTAACCGTGGAAATGATTTAAGGTATGATATTAGTATCAACCTAGAAGAAGCCTATAAAGGAATAGAAAAAAATGTTAAGTACACAACTTATAAATCATGTTCATCTTGCTCCGGTAGTGGTGCTGCAAAAGGATCTAAACCAATTAAATGTGATTATTGCTCAGGGAGAGGAAAAGTTAGAACTAATCAGGGATTTTTTACAGTTCAACAAACATGCCCTCAGTGCAGTGGGTATGGTGAAACTATTGGAAAGCCGTGTGATAGCTGTAGTGGTAACGGAAAAGTTCAAGCCAATGAAAATGTGACCGTTAAAATTCCAAAAGGCGTAGATGATGGAACAAGGATAAGAGTTTCTGGAAAGGGAGAAGCTGGATCTAAAGGTGGTTCGAGTGGAGACCTTTATCTATTTATTTCAATAGATAATCACGACATCTTTAAAAGATCAGAGGAGAATTTATACTATGAATTACCTGTTTCATTTACAGATGCAGCGCTTGGAACTTCCGTAGAAGTGCCTTCAATAGATGGTGGAAAATCAAAAATTAAAATACCTGCCGGTACGCAGCATGGAAAGCAATTTAGACTAAAAGGAAAAGGCATGCCTGTTTTAAGAAGAAGTATTTTAGGAGATCTATACATTAGGATTATTACTCAAGTACCTGCTTCACTTTCAAAAAGGCAGAAAGAAATTCTTGAGGAATTTAATAAGATTGAAAGTAGTAAACCTGACCCGACTATTAAAAACTTTTTTGAAAAAGCCAAAAAATTTTGGCAAAATTCCTAAGATAAATGGAAACTAATCAACTAATGTCAGCAATTTTTTTAATTGCGGTATTAATCTTAATCTTACCTGGCTTTTTATCTACTAATAATAAGTTAAGAGTGTTTTTAAAAAATTTATCTATTTGGGCTATAATTACATTAGTTATTATTGTAATCATTTATTTTATAAACTAATGAAAAAAATAAATTTATCTATTACAGGCTGTATGGGCAGAATGGGCCAACAACTTATAAGATCATCTAAAAATAATAGAAATTTTAAATTAGTTTCACTAACAGAAAGTCAAATGATTAATAGAAAAATTGAAGGTATTAAACCAAGTCTAAATAATATTGACTCATTTAAAAATACTAATGTAATTATCGATTTTACTGTTCCAAAATGTACCCTTCAGATTTTAAAAATTGCAAGTAAACTTAAAAAAAAAGTAGTAATTGGAACAACAGGTTTTTCAAAGAAGGACGAAAGCTTAATAAAAAAATTTTCTAAAAAAATTCCAATTTTAAAGGCAGGTAATATGAGCCTTGGGGTAAATCTTTTAATGTACTTAACAGAAATTGCATCTAAATCTCTTGGAAATAATTTTCTTAGCAAAGTGTACGAGGTTCATCATAAGCATAAGATAGATTATCCATCTGGAACCGCTTTAATGTTGGGTAAAGGAATAGCAGACGGGAAAAATAAAAATCTTTTTAATTTAATTGGAAAAAAATATTTAAATAAAAGATCATTTCCCTACTCAAAAAAGATTAATTTTAATTCTATACGAAAAGGAAAAATAATTGGCGAACATGAAGTTAGATTTTCAAGCGGAAAGGAAATCGTTAAACTTAACCACGAATCTTTTGACAGATCTCTCTATTCAGAAGGTGCATTAACCGCTGCTATGTGGCTTATGTCAAAAAAGTCAGGACTTTATTCGATGCGTGATCTTTTGAATTTTAAGTGAATAACAAAGACAAATCTAAAATCATTTTAAGGGAATTAAACAAAATATATCCCGAGGTACCGATACCTTTAAATTTTAAAAATACTTTTACACTATTATTATCTGTATTACTTTCTGCTCAATGCACTGATGTTAATGTTAATAACGTTACCAAAAGTATTTATCCAAAATATAACCAACCAAAACACTTTGTAAAATTAGGCAGAAAAAAAATTGAAAAATTAATAAATAAGATAGGTATATTTAGAGTTAAGGCTAAAAGTATTTATTATCTTTCAAAAATATTGGTTGAAAAATACAAAAGTAAAGTTCCTAGAACATATGAACAACTTGAAAGTCTTCCAGGTGTAGGTCATAAAACTGCAAGCGTAGTGATGTCTCAAGCTTTTGGATACCCAGCTTTTCCAGTGGATACTCATATTCATAGATTGGCGCAGAGGTGGGGATTAACTAATGGCAAAGATGTTGTTCAAACTGAAAAGGATTTAAAAAATATTTTTCTCAAGAAAAATTGGAATAAATTACATCTTCAAATTATTTGGTATGGAAGAGAGTATTGTAAGGCTAGAGAGTGTTACGGAATTTCTTGTAAAATTTGTAAAAGCTGTTATCCAAATAGAAAAAAGCCAATTAAAACTAAGAAAGCATAATTAATGAATATTCTAGGCATTGGAAACGCAATAGTTGATGTTATTTGTAAAGTGGATGATGAATTTCTGATTAAAAATAATTTAGCAAAAAGTAACATGAAATTAATAGATGAAACAGAGTTTAAAAAATTATTAGGTAATCTTAAAATTGAAGAAACTGTTTCAGGTGGGTCTGTTGCAAACTCTATTGTTGGTCTATCTCAGCTTGGGAATAAAGTAGGTTTTATTGGAAAAGTGAATGATGATGAGCTTGGTCAAAAATATGAACAAGGCTTAAAAAAAGAAAATGTACAATATTTTTACAATAAAAAAAAAGAAAATCTATCCACAGGAACATGTCTCATACTTATTACTCCGGACTCAGAGAGAACAATGTGTACTTTTCTTGGAGTAGCTGGAAAGATAAATAAAACAGACATAGACACTCAAGCTATTAAAAATAGTGAAATAACTTTTCTAGAAGGATATCTGTGGGACGAAGGAGAACCTAAAGAAGCATTTAATGAAGCTATTAATTGTTCAAATAAAACAGCAATGTCTTTATCAGATAAGTTTTGCGTTGATCGTCATAAAAAACATTTTTTAGAGCTTGTTACTAATAAATTGGATATTGTTTTTGCAAATGAACAAGAAATATTTGAATTAATTGATGCTAAGAACTTTGACGATGTCATTTCTTTTGGAAAAAATTTAAATAAAGCTCTAGTAATAACTAGATCAAACAAGGGTAGTGTTGCAATTTGTCAGGGTGAAGTAACAGAGTGCAAAAGTCAAGCTGATCTAAAAATTGTAGATTTAACTGGTGCTGGTGATTTATTCGCTGCAGGATTTATTCATGGTTATATAAATAATTTATCGGTCAAAGAAAGTTTAAGTAAGGGAACTGAAATGGCCTCAAGAATAATTCAACAAATAGGTGCGAGAATTAATTAGTTTTTTTTTCTTTTAAAACTACCTTTTCCTTTTTTTGCTTTTATAACACGCTTTCTGTATTTTGTAGTAAAAAGATCTTTTGCAATTTTATTTCTTTTTTTCATATGTAGTAACCACTTTTATTATTTAAAATAAATTGTTCATCTAAAAATTTATCAATAATTTTTTTTCTTAATCTATAGATATGTGTCTCTACTGTATGGGTGTCTGCGTCACTTGAATAATTCCAAACAGTTGAAAGTATTTCATTTCTAGAAATAGGTTTCGCATGACTTAAAAATAATTCTAATAATTTTATTTCTTTTTCTGTTAAAATTATAAAATTATTATTTTTTATCAATTTTTTTTCATTTTTATCTAATAAATACTCCTTAATTTTAATTGATGAATTCTTATTAAAAGTTTTTTTTGCTACAGCATTTTCTACAGTAGTATTTATATCTTTTAGTGTGGTCGGAAGTTCTAAATATGCATCAAAATTTTGTAATAGATCTTTTTTTTTGGAGACATAAATCTTTATTGAGTTACTCTTATTAATATAATCTTTTTTTTCCTTGTCCTTAAAAACGTCGTTATGAAACAGAATAACATCATGTTTCGTATTTGAAACATCAGGCAAAGAATTAAACTTTAAAAAAGATTTAAGTTCATTTATTGTAGAAATAAATGAAGAAGGTCCAAAAATTAAAACATTTAATTGATGCATATTAAAATAAATAAAAATTTTCTTATCTATGATAAGTATAAAGTAAAATGCTCTGTAGGTAAAAGGGGAATTGGCTATAAAAAAAAAGAAGGTGACTTAATTACACCTGTAGGTGAATATAAAATTAAGTTTATCTTATATAGAAAAGACAGGGTTAAGAAGATTCAGACAAAACTTAGAAAAATTGTAATAAAAAAAAACATGGGTTGGTGTAACGATTCAAGTTCAAATAAATATAATAAACTAATTTTTTTTCCTTTTGATCATAATCATGAGAGACTTTTTAAAATAGAAAACACCTATGATATTATTTTGGTATTAGATTATAATATGAGACCAATTAAAAAGAATAAAGGTAGTGCTATTTTTATTCATGTTGCCAAAAAAAACTATAGAAAAACAGCTGGGTGTATTGCTATTAAGAAAACTCAACTTTTAAAAATTATTAAAAAAATTAAGAGTAATACTAAAGTTATTATCGAGATCCAAAAATAGAGCTGCCTATTCTAACAAAAGTTGCCCCTTGATTAACGGCGTCAATATAATCTGCGGACATTCCCATGCTTAACTCTTTAAGAGCGAAAGAGTTATTTAATTCACTTACTGATTTAAAATATTTATTTGTATTGTCATCATTCGGCGGAATTACCATGAGGCCTATAATTTTTAGATTAATTTCATTTAAACAATAATTATAGAAAGGATCTAGATCATTTATAGGTATTCCAGACTTTTGCATTTCATTACCTATATTAACTTGAATAAAATATTGAAGATTCTTATTCAAGTTTTTTTGATTTTTGGCCAATGCGTCTGCTAATTTTTGACTATCTAATGAGTGTACATAATCAAATAATTTAACGGCATCTTTTGCTTTATTACTTTGTAGTTTTCCAATCATATGTAATTTCAAATTTTGTTTTTGTTTTTTTACTTCAGACCATTTAGCTTTAGCCTCTTGGACTTTATTTTCTCCAAAGTGTGTATGACCATGGTCTAGTAACGGGCGTATATGATCTAGAGGAAAGGTTTTGCTTACTGCTATTATATTAACTGGCTTTACAGGTTTTAATGCAGCAATATTCAGTTGTATTTTATTATATCTTTCAACTATTGTATTCATATGTTTGCTTTTAAAAATAAATATTTTTTAATTATAGAAAGTATCAAAGATATTAATTTAAGTAACATAAAAAAACATAACAAATTTGTTATAATTTATCGTTCTAAAGAAATTAAGGATAGTTTAAGGGATCTAATTAAATTTAGAAAAAAGTGTAACCTTAAAAAGATTAAATTTTATATTGCAAATGACTATAAGCTAACTGTTTTGCTTAAATCTGATGGCATATATCTATCTTCATACAACAAATCATTTAAAGCACTAAATCTTCAAAAATCTAATTTTGATATTATAGGTTCTGCTCATGATTTTAATGAAATTTCTTTAAAAATTAAACAAGGCTGTAATTATATTTTACTCTCTAAATTATTTTTAGTAAATTACGACAAAAAATCTCCTTTTTTGAACGTCGTAAAATATAGCAAATATTTACAGGATGTTTATAAAAAACTTGTTCCATTGGGTGGTATCACTTCTAAAAATATTAATAAACTTAAAGTGCTAAATTGTGAAGGCTTTGCTTTATTGTCAGAGATAAAAAAAAAGCCGGCTAATATTATTAACCGGCTTTTTTAATATAATCTAAGCTTTTATTAGAATGCTAAAGCTAAACTAATTATAGTTAAACTCTCATCATTTCCTACTGTGTAGCCAGAATTAGTTGAATCAACGTTAGCTATACCTATTGTAGCTCCGCCAATGTCATATGCTGCTTGTATGTAGTCTGATGTAAAAGTTGTTTCAGTTCTTGTGAAAGGAGATGCACCCGCTGCTGCGTCTACCGCTGCACCGTATGACTTAGCTGTAGAATCTTCTTCCATGTAAGAAATTGAAAGGGCGTCATTTACTGCGAACTCTATACCAACTTGTTGTAGTTCGTAGCTATGTGCACCAGCACTTAATCTTGCTGCTAGAGGTGTTGCGTAGTATCTCTCACCATAACCAACTTTAAAGTTACCCATTGCGTATGCTGCATAAAAACCACCGGCTTCTTTGTCCTGGATTACTACACCAGAAGTGTTTTCATGCGTAATGTAATCAGCACCGATTGATAAACCATCAATAGGAGCCATTTTTATTTGATACGCGTAAGCACTGTCACCATCTGTACCTTGTGCATTTATTCCACCAGTAGATTTGTAACTGTTGTTATCTGTATCTGAAGTGTTAGGAGCGTAAGCAACTTTTAAACTAGTACCTAGAGGTAAAACATCAGCCGCTGTAGCGTACTCAATGTTACCGTAACCACTAATATCAATGTCGTTTCCTACCATAGCTTGAGTGTTAGCAAAATCGTCACCAACTCCTAAAGCACCTGTTCCAACACCTGTTTCTGTAGATAGTCCACCTTCAGAATCATTAATTGATAAATGTCCTAAACTTCCCATGCCGATTTTGATTTGAGAGTCATCGTTATCATGAGCTCCGCCATCGTTACCGTCAAGTTCCATAAAGTAACTCCAAGTGAAACCATTATCTAGTTCACCTGATGCTGCGAATTTTAATTCGTTAGATATACCAAGACCAGTACTATTGCTGTCACCACCGTTTATTGCGTATGACGCGTTAGCTGAACCAGTAACTGCTAGTTCACCTGCAAAAGCTTGAGCTGATACAAATAATGAAGATAAAATCACAACAAATAATTTATTTAGTTTGTTCATTTTATTTCCTTTGTTTTGTTAATTGTTAAAATATTTTAACGCTCTCTTAATATCAAAAAGTTCCCTTAAATTGACAAAAACCTTTGTATTTTAACTCTTTTTTCTCTTATTGTTGCAAATTTGCAACATATATATCCTAAATATAGAATTTCACACTATAGATTACTATGTATATAACATTTCATTAATGAGTAGATTTATAAAATTCCTCTTAATATTAACCTTTCTTATACCACTTAATTCTTGTGGAGGTTTTAATAAAGTAGATCAAAGAGAAAGACCTTCCGATCCAAAGGAAAGAAGGCGCCAGGCTGTTGATCAAGGAAAAGGAATTGGAATTGGTAGTTTTAGAAAAAAAGGATCAACTAACTACGAATTTAGCACATCCAATCCTATGTGGAGAGCCTCTCTTGAAACGTTAGAATTTTTACCACTTAGCACCGTTGATTATTCTGGAGGTACTATCATTACTGACTGGTATTCCGAAAATACTTCGAATGACTCCGAGTCGATAAAAATAACTGTTAGATTTTTATCAAATGAAATTAGATCTGATAGCTTAAAAATCATAGTTCATAAAAAAAACTGCACTTCAAATAACAATTGTAAAACAAGTCTTCTTTCAAATAATTCTAAAATAAATTCTGAACTTCGTTCAGTAATTTTAAAAAAAGCATCTATTTTCGAAAAAGAAAAAAAAAATAAAAAAAAATAAATAATTATGGAACGTTATAATTTTCATTCTATTGAAAAAAAATGGCGTACTAAAATTTTAAAAAACAAGCTTTACAACGAAAAAGGTAAAAAATTTTATTGCCTTGAAATGTTTCCATACCCCTCAGGTAAAATTCATATGGGCCATGTTAGAAATTACACTATTGGCGATGTAATAGCTCGATACAAGTACTTGAACGGCTCTAACGTTTTACATCCAATGGGTTGGGACGCTTTTGGGTTGCCGGCCGAAAATGCTTCAAAACAAAATAATCTGCATCCAAAAGAATGGACCAAAAAAAACATAGACTCTATGAGATCTCAACTAAAAATGCTGGGTCTATCTATAGATTGGGATTTGGAAGTTTCAACTTGTGATAAAGATTATTACAAACATCAACAAGAGCTATTCATAGATTTTTATAATCAAGGTCTTGTTTCTCGAAAAGAAACCTACGTTAATTGGGATCCGGTAGAGAAAACAGTGCTTGCAAATGAACAAGTTATAAATGGAAAAGGTTGGAGATCTAATGCAATAGTAGAAAGAAAGAAATTATCGCAATGGTTTTTTAATATAACAAAATTTTCAGATGAACTTTTAAATGATCTAGAAGATTTAAATGGGTGGCCCGAAAAAGTAAAATTAATGCAAAAAAACTGGATTGGTAGGTCAACTGGTTGTGAAATAAATTTTGAATTAAATAATGCTCAAGAAAAAATTAAAATTTTTACTACTAGACCAGATACTATCTTTGGAGCTAGTTTTATTGCTTTGTCAGTTGATCATTATTTAAATAAAAATTTCATTAATGATAATAATTTTAAAAAATTTAAATTAGAGTGCAATAAAACAGGTACTACTGAAGAGGCTTTAGCAAATGCTGAAAAGCTAGGATTTAATACTGGTTTATTTGTTAAACATCCTTTCATATCAGGTAAAAAATTACCGGTTTATTTTGCGAATTTTGTTTTAATGGATTACGGATCAGGTGCTATTTTTGGATGTCCTGCACATGATCAAAGGGATTTTGATTTTGCAAAAAAATACAACCTAGAAATAACTCAAGTTGTTGCTAATAAAAAAGAAGGGGCTGTTTTAGAAGAAGCTTATACAGGTAATGGTAAAATGATTAATTCTGAATTTTTAAATAATTTAGATGTGAGTGCCGCTAAGATTAGAATTATTGATGAAATTGAAAAAAAAAATATTGGAGATAAAAAAGTTTTATATCGATTAAAAGATTGGGGTATTTCAAGACAGCGGTATTGGGGTTGTCCTATCCCAATGATTTATCTCGAAGATGGAAGTGTTGTCCCGGTAGATAAAAGTGAACTGCCCGTTGAGTTACCTGACGATATAGATCTAAATTCCAAAGGCAATCCTTTAGAGTTTCATCCTAACTGGAAGGTAACTAAACAGAAGTCTACTGGGCAAAAAGCTATAAGGGAGACTGACACACTAGATACTTTTGTCGATTCTTCATGGTACTTTTTGAGATTTTGTTCTCCTAAACTACCTAACGCGCCTTTTGATGAAAAAAAAATTAATTATTGGATGCCCGTTGATCAATACATTGGGGGCATCGAACACGCGATACTTCATTTGCTCTATTCGCGATTTTTTACTAAAGGAATTAATAAATTTAATAATAAAATAGATTTATCCGAACCTTTTAAAAATCTATTTACTCAGGGAATGGTATGCCATGAGTCATATAAAGATAATAAAGGAAATTGGTTATATCCTGAAGAGATTGAAAGAATTGACTCAAAAACAGTAATAAAAAGATTAGATAAAAGTAAAGTAGTTATTGGCCCTCCTGAATCAATGTCTAAATCGAAAAAAAATACTATAGATCCTGAAATAATGATTAAGCTATACGGTGCTGATGCCGTTAGATGGTTTATTTTATCTGATAGTCCTCCAGAGAAAGATGTTCAATGGTCTGACGTGGGAGTTGCCTCAGCTAATAAGTTTTTACAAAAAGTCTGGAACTTAAATCATTTAATATCAACAAGGAAAGACATCGAAAAGAATGAGGGGATTGAAAAAAGATTCGTTGTTAATGTAGATAATTATGCAAAAAAAATTGATAGTTCTATAGATGACTTTAAATTTAATGTCTCAATTGCTTACTTTTATGAAATTTATAAGTTTTTTAAAGAGCAGCTTAATACTAAAATAAGTAACAAAGTTTTTATAGAAAATATTATTAAAATTATGAAATTATTAATACCTTTTGTTCCTCACTTGGCTAACGAATGTTTAGAGCTTCATAATTGCAATACAGCAAATAAATGGCCAAAAATTCAGGAAAATGTATTGGAAGAAATAAAACTAGCAGTACAAGTTAATGGTAAAACTAGAGATATAATCATAGCTAAAAAAGATTTAAATGAAAAAGAAGTAACTCAAATAATTTTAGACAAATCTAAAGCAAAAAAATATATTGAAAATATTAAAATTACTAAGACTATATTTATAAAAAATAAAATTATAAATTATATAACTTTAAGCAAATGAAAAAGATAATCTTTTTAATCACAATTT
>MDTC01104015.1_pt1 | contig 11067 bp, 12 predicted proteins | sample 811181 | NCBI WGS metagenome assembly MDTC01 (sample SAMN05326644, study PRJNA326480) | marine metagenome | isolation source: seawater | place: Pacific Ocean: North | collected 2011 | reverse complement strand
TTAATTTTTTCTAATTTTCTTTTTTTTTTTATAATATTTAATAAATTTAAAACAATGTTCTTAAATGTTTTTCCTTTTAAACTATTAAAATTTTGTATTAGATCGGGGCTATCATGATCTCTTTTGGATTGAGATTTTTTAAGAAAAGTCTTCCAATTTTTTTTATCAAATTTTTCATTTAAATTAGAATTAAGCATTAAAGATAGAAGTTCTTCTCCTTCACTACATGCAAAATAGTCTGGTATAGGAGAGTTTTTTTTATTTTTTTTTTTTAAAGAAATACTGCCATATTTAGAAACAATTTTATCTCTAAAAAATTTATATATTTCTATATTAGGTCCAACTGCAATAGATGCTTGATTGCTTGCATAAAGCATCTTTGAAATTAATGATGTTCCAGATCTTGGTAGTCCTGTTGAAAAAAGGTGTTGCATAGTTTTTTAAATCAAAAATTTTAATTTTTTTTGTCTTCTATCTCTTTTTTGAGTTCATCAAATTCTTGCATTTTTCTTTTCATAAAACTTATCGTAAGATTAGTTTTTTCTGCTATACCTTTTGGAGTCAGAACATAAAAATATCGAATTTTTTTTGGATTTTCTTTAAAATTTTTAATTTTTATCAAGCCTTTAGCCTTTAAGGCTTTTAAACAATAGTTTAATTTTCCTAAGCTAAAATCCAACTCTGATGCTAGTTTTCTCTGTGTTGCTTCAGGATTCGACTTTATCTTTCTAAGTACATTAAAGTAGTCTTGATTGTTTTTCATATTTTGTTCAATTGTTGAACAATATACAATTTAATATATCTTAAGTAAAGGATTATTTTATTTAGAAAAGTTAATCTAATTGTTTTTTCATTTATAAATACGCAAGTATTCTAATATATTCATATCCCAGCTTTTTATATTGCTGGGCAGATCAGTATCTTTATGTATGGTAAATTTTCCCAATTGCTTTTTTGATTTGTAATCATTCTTGATAATACTTTCATAATTTTTAATGAATAAATTTTCTAGTTCTAAAAATAAAAAGTCATATGTTTTTTTAAAAGTAGAAAATTCTAATAATGCTGGGTCGATATCATATTTTTTTTGGAAAATTATATTACCCGTGTCTGCTCCTCCATCAATTTCATGAATAGTAACTCCTTTTGGAGTGTCATTTACAAATGACCAAAAATTGGGATAAGAACCTCTGTTGTGAGGTAAAAAAGACATATGTAAATTTACTGCTGGTCTCCTTAATTGACTTAAAATTTCTTTTTTTATTATTCTCTGAAATCCAAAAGAAATAACTAGATCTGCTTCTTTGATATCATTTATTATCAATTCATCTCTTACTATTTTAATATTTATTTTTTTTTTTTCTAAAAAATCTATTAATTTTGTTTTTTTTTTATCATAACCTAAAAATAAACATTTCATTTTATTTTTCCTATATTTAATTTTTTAAAAGTACTAAGTTTTCCATTGATCGAGATTAAAATTTTTTTTTGACCATGCAGCATTAAATGAAAAATAGGATATTCAAATTTATCTTGACTATTCATAAACTTCTTAAACAAATTAATTTTTTTTTTTTCATTTAAAAAAATAATTATTTTATATGACAATAATATCATTGATAAATTCATAGTAAGTCTCTTACAAAATGGTTTACCAATTTTTTCTGTTACTAGAATATTGGGTTTATTTTTTTTATCAATCAATTCTTTGAATAACTTGGAGCTATTAAAAATTGAAGCAAAATGACCGTCATCTCCCATACCTAATATAGTAATAGGTTTTGAATTTTTAAATTTTTTTTTAAGATTATTAATATTGAGTTTATTAATCTTTCTTCTTTCTAAAGTTAAAATATTAAATTTATTTTTTTTTAATTTTTTTTTAATTAAACTATAATTTCTTAAATTATTATTTTTTATTATTCTTTCATCTAACAAATGGACGTCCATTTTTTTGGGCGTTTGAATTGATGTAGATACTAAATTCAATGCTTTGTGAATAGATTTACCTCCAGAAAATATAATATTTTTTTTTGATGATTTTTTTGCTAGAAAAAATTTCTTAATAAATGTCTTAAATAGCATTAATTAAATAAAAGTGATTTATTTTTTCTTCCACTTTTAGAATTCAATTTATCTTTATAATATTTCAATCTTATAGTATTTTTTTTTGATGAATTGTTTTTCTTATAATAAGTTGCATAAAAAATCATTCTTGAATTTTTTGAGATATTTTTTTTTGAGTGATGAGCACATTTCCAATTAAATAATAGAATATCACCAACATCTAACTCTATTGGATAAAATTTAAATTTTTTAAAATCTTTTCTTTGAATATTAGGAGTAGTCAAAGTCATTTTTTTAGCAATTTCATTGAAGTTTTTTCCTATTCTAAGTGTATCATTTTTTTTAGCGACGTATAAACATCCATTTTTTTTTGTAGTTTTTTCTAAAGGTAAAACTAAGTTTATAAAATTATCAGAGTATTTTTTCCAACCCTTCTGCGACTTGTTACTCTTATCCTTCCAAAGAAAATGACCATCTATATGAGGCGTGTATCCTTCACCGCCCGGATATTTAAAATTAAGCTTATCTTTAAACAGTTCATGCTTATTATTTTCAATTAGACTAATAGTGTTTAACATTTTTTTTGAACATATTAAGTTTTTTGATCCTTTGGAAAAATCAGAAATTTTTTCTATTCTTCTAAGTTTTCTTTTTTTTTTTATTTTTTCATAATAAAAAAACTTATTGGTTTTTTTATTATTATCAATTTCATCTTTAATATTTTTAATAATTTCTTTATTAATAAAATTTCTGATTATTATAAATCCGTCTTTTTTATATTTACTTCTCACATTAAGAATATTTTTTAAATTTTTATAAGTTGGGTTAATTGACATTTTTTTTTATAATCTAATTTATTTTTTTAAGTGGTTAATAATATTTAGTGAAACATTATCACTTTTTAGACAAAAATCCTCACTATTATTAATTTGCTTTGAGTTAATAGAATTTTTTATCTTATTAAACAATATATTTTTAACCTTATGTTTAAAACTTTTATAGGATTTTATTTTCCATTTGCTATTATAAGACTCATTATTTAAAAACTCTATATTTTTTCCATCAGGATCTAAAAAAAAACAAGGTTTTTTATGTCCAATTAATTCATATCCAATTGTTGAAGCAAATGTGCAGGCAAATTTTGTTTTAAAAGCAAATCCATAGGAGTAATTTTTATCTGATTTACCAGCTGATACAATTGTTTTTACATTGCTATTTTTAAAAATTCTAGTTTCATTTTTATCAATATTTTTATTATTCAAATGGTGTTTTATTGCTATTTTTAAGTCAGGAAATTCTTTTGAAATTTTTACAATCCATTTAAAGGTTTTATAATAATTTTTTATAAAATTTTTATTTGTAGCAAATTCAGCTAATTTATTACCATTAAAATACACTATATCATATTCGGGAACTTTAATTTTTTTCGTTTTAAACCATTTAGACTCTAAATAAATTGATCCTACTGGAATAGTTTTTTCAATTTTTGACCCACAAAATTTTACAGTTAAAGATGTTTTTTTACCTAATGTAAAAAAAATATCTGTATTTATATAAAATCCTGTATCGTGTAAGTGAACTATATTTTTTTGTAAACAAAAAGTTTTTTTCCCACCAAATTTTTTAAATAGATAATTTTTAATTGCAGATGTAGTATAGTGTCTTTCTTGATAGAGATACTTTGAATTAATTTGTTTGAATATGGTTCTATATTTAATATTCTTTTTAATAATACCCTCAACCAAAGGAATATAGTTTGTTTTTTCTTTGAAAGAAAATTTTATAGCCTCAAGTAGATATCCAAATACAAAATCATAAAAATTTGATAAAATATAATCTCTGTCACAATTTTTAAATTTATAAAATAGAAAGATATTTTTCTCTTTAATATTTTTTTTTTCAGTAATTATTTTATAAGATAAAAAGTTTTTTTTTAAATTATAAATTCTATTTAACTCTTCATGTGACTCTACTTCATCAAAAATAATATCAGCAAAAACGAATTCTTTTTTTTTTTTTGAAAACATGAAAATGTAAAACGTCAAAATAAACAACCTTAAAGAAGATTTAAATATATTATAAAAGTTGAATATTTTTTTAAATTTACCTATTTTAAAATCATGGCTTCTCATCAAAATTTGCTTAATTTCAAAACCAATAACATCTTGTGGAAGCGAACTTAAAACAGCTATTTTATCAATAAATTGTTTAAAATTTTGTCTTTTTATGTGGCTATCAAGATATTTGACTAGATCTTTCGATTTTATATAAGGACTTTTTTCAGTGTTAATAACAAATTTTGTAATTTTATTTTTAATCATACGCTGATTAATTTTTTTTTTGATTTTTGTATATATGTTCGCAAAATTTGAAATCTTGAGGATTATCAATATCCTTAGCTACTAAATTATCTAAAATATAAAAAAAGGGTTTTTTTCCTACACAAGATCCCCATTTGATCAATTTTTCCCTTTTGAGTATGTTAATCACAAATGGAAGTGATATTAATGGATTAAGATCTTGAGATCTTGGCCATGGAGAGGGTTTAAAATTTATTGGTTTATTTTTGTAAAAAAAATTTTCTCTACATTCTGTAGCGCTTAAAAGGCAATCATGCTTGTTGCAATTTTTTAAATAAAGATCCACTGCTTTATCGTAGATTTGTGCTCCTGCTAAAGGATTGGTTACATTAATCCAAGCTACATGTATTGCATCAACAGATGATGCAATATAAGAATAAACTTCACTCATTGGAACCTTGCTAGTAGAATAATATGGATCTCTAAGATGAGTTGTAAAACCATTTTTTTCAGCGATCGAAAGAATATTCTCATCTTCAGATGAAATTACAAATTTTTTAAACTTTTTGGTTTTTTTTAATTGTTTTAGTTTTAATTCGTACAAACTGGTATTTCCAAATTTTCTAAGATTTTTTTTTTTTACTCTTTCTGAATTTGCTTTGACTGGAATTATTCCAACTATTTCTATTTTTGAATTCATTTTCACTTTATTTATTTATTAAGGTAGCAATACCATTTTCAAGATTTATATATCTTTTTAGTTTTATTATTTTTCCTTTTCTTAATTTGTACGTAAAAGGATTAATTTTATAATTATATTTTTTTTTATCAAATTTTGAGTAAAAAACTTTTAAATTAGGTATTTTGCTTTTAATTATATTCAAAAGTTTTTTAACTAAAGTTTTTTTATTTCCAAAAATATTGTAATGTCCATTTTCATATTTTTTTTTGTCAGATTCTGCTACAATTTTAGTAACGTCTTTGACGTGTATATAGCTTCTAACTTCATTACCTCTAGTATTTCGAAATATCTTATAATTTTTGTTTCCTTCATTAATAAAATTTTGAACAGTATTAAATCTATTTGCCCTTTCACCATAAACTGTTCCGAATCTTAATATTACATATTTAATTTTAAATTTTTTACATATTTTTTCAATAATCATTTCTGATGAAAGTTTAGAGGTACTATATATCCCTCCTTGTTCACTTATTGCGTATATAGAACTTGCAAAAATAATTTTTTTAACATTATTTTTAATGCATGCTTTTAGTAATTTTACAGTGCTTGTGATATTATTTTCAATTGTTACAAAAGGTTTTTCATTAGCTTCGTTTAGATCTGCAGTTGCAGCGAAATGAAATATAGTGTGTATGTTTTTGCTTGCCTTGTACAAATGATTTAAATTATTTACGTTACCTAAAATCATTTTCTGCTTTTTTTTTAAATAAATAGATTTTCTTATATCAAAAAGTTTAACTGAATGTCCTAAGGTTGTTAAATGATCTGCTACATGACTCCCGATAAACCCAGATGCTCCAGTGACAAGAATATTTTTTTTCATTTGTTCAATATTTGAACAAGTAGGAAATAATTCAATGAAAGTAAAGCTTTATTTATAATAATCAATATAAGTTAGGCTTTTTTTTTTAAATATTGAGTGTATAAGATCAAAAATGTACATGTTTAAAATATTAATTTTAATTAGCATTTTTTTCTTTCCAAGTTTGGCTTATGCATATTTAGATCCGGTGACAGGAACTGCAATTATACAAGGTTTGTTTTTAGTTATAGCAACAATAATCTTCTATATTAGAAATCCAAAAAGAATATGGGGTGATCTTAAAAAATTTTTTTTAAAAATTAAGATGAAGATAAAAAATAATGAAAAAAACAAATAATTTATATTTTTGTTTTTCTTTAGCAATAATTTCAGTAAGTCCTTATGCAGCAACTTTTATAAACTATCCATTTAATGTTGAGCTAAAAGAAACCTTTTTTTTTAATCTAATAATTGGTCTTATTTTTTACTCCACAATCTATTTTTTTTTTATAAATTTTTTTTATTCCAAAAGAAACAATAATTTTTTTTTCAAAATTATAAATTTTCTGTTTTACTTTGTAATTTTTTTATTTTCATTAAAAACTTTTATATTAAATTTAGGATTTTTAAATATTCCAGACTTTACACGCAGTGTATTTAATTATGATATTTTATCATTTAATAGAAAAATAATTTTTACATTAATTATTTTTTTAATTTTTTTATTAATAATTATTTTAAACAAAAAATTAAATATTAATTACGAAAAATTTATTTACTCTTTTGCTTTAGCAATTACTATTTTGTTTATTTTTTACTTGCCATATAATTACGATCGATTGATAAAAACTGAAGATACCAATCTTAAAGGATTTAACTCGGTAAATAATAAAATAAGCGCAGATAAAAAAGTTATTTTATTAATATTTGATGAGTGGGACTCAAAAAAATATTTTAATAACGATGCAATTGACAAAACAATCTTAGATAAAATTTCTACAATTAATTTTAAAAACGCTGTACCTACTGGCAGGGATACGATTTATTCTATTACTGCTTTTTTACTTGGTAAAGATGGCACGGGTGATATTAGCTTTAATAGAAAAAAATTGAATTACAGAGATAAAGATAAATTGACCGAAATTAAAAAAGAAAATACTTTTTTTTCATTAGCTGGCAAAGAACAAGCTGCTATTGTTGGCTCGGGCGGATTTCCTTATTGTACATATATTAAAATTAAATATTGTATAGATAAATCTAATGAACTCGATAAAGCTAAATTAAAAGATCTGACTAGTGGTTTAACAACACTGAAAAGTTTTTATAATTTTTTTGTACATACGTACCTTTTTGACAATGAAGCGTTAAAGAGTGACAAAAAAACAAAGATAATTATAGAAAAAAAAATTAAGCAAGAAAGAAATATTTTTATTAATGAGAGATATTTAAATATTGGTTTTGAGGCTATTAAAGATAAATCTCTTAGTTTGGTCTATTTACATCTTCCATTTCCTCATCATCCTTCTTTCTATGCAAAAAGTTTTTTTGATAAAAAAAATAATTTTTATAATACTGATAATGAAATTATAAACTTTAACTTAACTAGCTATGTAATTGAAAAATTATTTAATATTGTTAATTCTAAAGAAATGAATCAAGAAATATTGACTATTGTGACTAGTGATCACGGATTGAGAAAACCTAATACAATTACATTGGTTCCAATGATAATAAGTTTAAGCAATCAAAATGAAAAGATTACTATTAATAAAGAAATATCAGCCTTTCATGTAAATAATTTATTAAAAGAATTTTACGCTGATAAAATTAAAAATCATAGTGACATTGTTGATTTTTTTGATAAGAAAGTAGTTACTTACCCAAAACTAAATACATATGACGAAAAAAATAAAACAATCTTTACTGCTAAATAATTTTTCAACAACAAAAAAAATAATATTTTGTTTTTTGATTGTTTTATTGATTGTAATTTTAAATTTTAGTGCAATAAGAGAAACTGCAAGAGATATTTTACCTTCTAATTTCAAAATATACGTCAAAAATATTTTTTTTGGAAAGAAGTATATGAATGAAATTAATATTTTTAGAGTGCAAAACTACAATCAAAAGGTTTTACCGGAAACTCAATTTAACAAAATTCAATTACAAAAATTTTTAATAGACGAATTTAAACTGACCAATAAGATTAATTATAACAAATTACAGAAAGCCGGCTTATTAGTAAAAAAATTTTTTATTGAAAACAACAAGGAAGATTTAATTTCAATATCTAGCTTAGGAAAAATTATTAGCTACAAAAACTATAATTTAAATGATAAATCCATACTAAAGTCTAATTTAGAAAACTATAAATTATTTAGTGTGTTAGATGCAAAAACAATTGCTGATGAAATTTTTTTATCAATTTCTTCAGATTATGATCTTGAAAAAAAGTGCAGTTATTTTAAGATAATTAAGTCTAAATTAGATAAAAAAAATTTGAACTTTCAAGATTTCTATATTTCAAAAAAATGTAACTTACATGTTCAAGGTGGTAGAATTGCTAGTTATTTTTTCAAAGGAAAAAAAGGAATTTTGGTCACAACAGGTGCTATTGAAGCGGAAAAAGCACTTTCTCAAGATGATAAATCCAAATTAGGGAAAGTTATTTTTTTTGATATGAAGGGTAATAGTGAAATAATTAGCAAAGGACATAGAAATCCACAAGGATTAATTGTTTTGGAAGATAATACTATTTTAGAAACAGAGCATGGCCCATACGGTGGAGATGAAATAAATAAAATAATTTATAATAAAAATTATGGTTGGCCGATTGCATCATATGGTGAGCCTTACACGTATAAAAAAAAATTTAAATTAAAAACTTTTGAAAATGAAAAATATACTCATAAAAAAAATCATAAAGAACTTGGATTTGAAGAACCAATTTTTTCATTTGTTCCTTCTGTTGGCATATCCGAAATAATTAAAATCCCAAATAATTTTTCAAAATTATGGGTAGGCAACTTTTTAGTTTCCTCTTTAAATGGGCGATCTTTATTTAGAATAAAGTTTGATGATGATTACTCAAAAATACTTTTTATTGAAAAAATTTATATTGGAGAAAGAATAAGAGATCTTCATATTGGCCCTAATGGGAAAAAGATATATTTAGCACTGGAAAGCACTGGTTCTATTGGCGAAATCAGTCTAAATAAAAACTTAAATTAAATTTTTTCTAAGTTTTCACTTAAAGCTATTGAAGCGTTTTGGAAATTATACAAATTTTTATCAATAAAAATATCAATATTTTTTTTCTTTTCTACAAAAAGCTTTTTGGACTCGATTAGATGATTGTTTATTTCTTTAATTTCTATTTTGTTTATTGAATAACCAAATTTGTCTTTAACCAAGTCTTCAAAAGCTTGAATGTTCATTTTTTTATAATTGGGATTATGAATTTTTTGATATTGGTCCATATAAATTACTGGTCTTTTATACATAAATAGAAATTCTGGTGCTATACCTGAACAGTCTGTAATCATTAATTCAGATAAATTCATTGCATTAATATTGCTTGCGTTATTATCAAAATAAAAATTCTTATTTGATAAGAAACTATTTTTAATAATATTAATTGTTTTTTTTGATCTCGAAAAGTGCTCAATATGAGGTCGGAGTATAACCTTAAAATTTTTTTTTAATAATTCCTCGATTAAATTATAACAATCTTTTTCAAAGAAATTATCAGTTGAATAATTCCAAGATGGAGCAATTAATATATTGGAAGAATTCTTTTTTGAGTCTATCAATTTTCTTAAAAAATCAAAATAAATATAACCTGTACTAATAATTTTTTTTCTTTTTGAATTATTTATCTCTTCTAAAGATCTTAACTCTCTCTCTTGATATTTCCCATTGCAAAAGATTACATCGTAGCTATCGAAAGCAAATTCAGTATAAGTTTTATGTGCGCTCATTAAAGAATGAAAAAAATAAATATAATTATCAATATTTTCAGTTTTTTTTATTTCATTATTATTTAAATCAGAAGTTGTCATGACAACAGCTTTGGTTCTTAGAACCAAAAAAATAAAATTTCTTATATGGCCTTTTCCAATATAATAATTTTTAATTCCCGGAACATCTACTTTGTCATCAAATTCTGATGCAAGATAAATTACTTTATTGTTTTTTTTAAGATTTGTAATTATTGAATAAAAAAGATTTTGATAAACTTTAGACTCAGAATAAAAAACTATTTTAAATTTTTGAGAAAATATAATTTTAATTAAAGCATAAAATACAGACAAAAATTTGTTCATTCTTCGCCTCTTTTAATCAAATCTATAGCATTCTTAGATTCTTCTACTGAAATACCTAAGCCACCAAATATTCCACACATTTAGTTTACTTCTCCAAATTTATTTTTTTAATTATTTCTTTAACGATCTCATCGGGACTCTTATTTTCTGTATCAATCTCTAAATCACAAGAAGAAGGATTTTCAAAAGGAATATCGACATCGACAACATTTTTTTTTTCACCTTTTATTGCTGGTAAATATAGTTTTTTTGTATCTCTTTTAATTCTCACGTCTCTTGAGCTTTTCAAATATATTTCAAAATAATTTGAAATTTCATTTTTACAAACTAACCGATCTTTTTGAAATGGACTAATAACCGCTAATACTGTGGAAATATTGAATTCTGATAACCATTTAACAAGGTTGATATACCTTAAAGTATTTTTTGATCTAGATATTTTATCGTAACCAAGATTATTTTCCCAAATCGATCTTATTTTATCCCCATCAATTCTTACTAAGTTTTTTTTCTCCTTTGAAAGATAACTATAAAGTAATTTAGATATTGTGGTTTTGCCAGCAGCTGACGGCCCAATTATCCATATGCTAAAATTTTTATCTTTAAACATAATATTTAGAATAAACTATATTTATTAATAAATTTATAAAGTGTTTATTTTATAAAAAAAGCCTGCAATTTCTTGCAGGCTTTAATTTTTTTAAAGTAAAATAATATCAATTCTTTTATTTAAATGGTGTTTTCTCTGTACTGAAAATTTTTTTCAGTGCATAAATCAAGCCAATTGAGCTATTAGTACTGGTCAGCTTCACGCGTTGCCGCGCTTCCACA
>MDTC01005575.1_pt1 | contig 11067 bp, 5 predicted proteins | sample 811181 | NCBI WGS metagenome assembly MDTC01 (sample SAMN05326644, study PRJNA326480) | marine metagenome | isolation source: seawater | place: Pacific Ocean: North | collected 2011 | reverse complement strand
CGGTGAATTACTTTTACCAACGACGCTTAAAATTTGCCGGTTATCGCAAAACATCAGACGTTTAAACGCGTGCAAGTTTGCAATTTTCGCGTCGTCGGACGTCAGCGGTCCAAAGAACAGCAAGTGCGAACGCAACGCGGCTTCGACTTCTACACAATCTTTCGCCAAACGATTACTGCCAGAAATGGACAGTTTTTGAATCAACGACGCGTTTCGCACGAAAGAATCGATGACGTTTTCGAACGTTTCCCCGCATTTTTCAAATATAGGACCGGTACTTGTCGACGATATACCTTGAAGACCACCGGTACCACTTCTTCCGGAAGACGAGGAGGCATGGTGGCTGCTACTCGAAGTCTCTCCGCCGAAACTACTGCTAAAATGTCCCGATATCAATCCGTTGAGATAATTCTCCTGGAACAATTTCAGCGTCGTCGTTAAACTAGAGACGTACGAACTTCCTCCGGGCAACGGGTTCGAGTTGTTTTCCCAGTCTTCGTCGTGCACGCGCATCAAAATGAACTTTTCTACTTTTTCTTCCAACGCTTCGAAAATCGGAGATAGAGCGCCGAAGCATGCCTCCTTCATTCTATCGATGCCAGCTTGCAAAGACGTCTTTGGTACCGTCGAGTATTGATTCACCACCGGTTGGAGTAAATCGACGATATAATTCAACTCCGTGGCAAGCGCTAGACTCATTCGTTGCAAAGAAGAAGGTGGCTCTCCGGCATAAATCCTCTGCTTCTCTGCCGTCCAATCCGTTGAGGAAATCGAATACTCGGCTTTCTGTGCGAGCAACTTCAAAGCTTTCGAGACGCCGCCGGCGCACGAGTTCACTAAACTCGCGTGCCCTTCGACAGAAACCATCTCTTCTCTGATTCTCGCCAGAAACTTATCCGAATCGCCCCGACTCATGTTTCGTCCAGATGAAAATCCCGAGTTGATTGGCTCCGATAATCGATTGTACGATCTCGAGAAGAAAGTGTGCGAAATAGCATCCGTGGATCGTCTCAAGATCGAGAGATCCGCGCCGTCTTTGCGAACGCAACCAGGCACACCTTTAGCATCGCCGTCTTTCGAACATCGATCGTGCGTTGATTCGATGATATTCATCAGATGTGGGAATCCTTGCAACAAAACGTCGCGAACAAAACCAGCGGAGGCATGCGTTTTGCTCATGTGATCCGTCATTCCTTTTCCTAACATGACCCAAAACTTTGCGCACGGTAAATTATCCATGGCGGAAGAGGCATTATTTTGATGCATGAAACTGCCACCGTTGGAACTTTCGCGTTTCAAAACTTCGTCTAAAAAGAGCGCGTGAGAGAGTGGATCTCGCTTTTTTGCCAAGACGCGTTGTAAATGCCAAACACTCATCGCCGATTCGTGCACGACTTCAAAGCACGATTCGAGTCGCTCCCAGAGAACGTTTTGGTAAATTTCCTCTTGACCTCCGGAAACGCCGCTTCGGTTGGTATAAGCGCTGTGAGTGCTGTTGTTGTTATTGCTATTCAACCCAGTCGAGGACTTGGACGCCATCGAAGACGCAGCGCTTTGAATTTTCTGCCAATCCGTAGCTTCTTTTACTGATTCAATCGCAATCGACGCGTACTGATTCACTTGCACGTCCACGGCAATCGATAACTCGTCCAAGTTGTAGTGCACTTGCAAAGCGTTCCCGACGTCTGCTTGCGATTGTACTTCCATACCTTTTTTCAGAGCCTCGTTTGCTTCTCTGCGAACGAGTTTCGTGACTTGAACGACCCATTCGCGCTGCGCGTCGACGCATTCAACGCCAAACAAACTATCACTCGCCTCTATCTCGAGCTCTCTCAGTTCGTGGATTAACTTTGCAGCTTTCGCAAAATCAATGCTGCTACTGCTGCTATTGGTGCTATTGCTGTTGTTTCTACCACCGCTGCTACTATCGCTACTTTCTACGCACGCTCGCAAGCGTTGCGTCAGCTTTACCGCGCGTACAACTCTGTGCAAAACATCTGTGGTCGTCGTTAGCCGTTCTAGTTGCTTCGTTTTCGCGCTCACAATTTTGTGCGGCTCTGCGATTTCCGTTCGAACTTTCCCAGTCGTCTGATGTAACGAGTTCACGCCGTTTCTTAACGTGTGCAATATTTTCTCCGCATCTTCAATCCCAGTCAACTGATTCATCAAAACATCGTACGATCGCGTCACTTCGTCTCTGACCGCTTTTTCTAGAATGTTTATTCCCTCGGTCAGCTGATTCGAAGCCGTTTGCACGCCATTCGAGGAGGCTAAAACCTCCGAAGCGTATTGCGCTGGAGAGAAATCTTCCTTCAAGAATGGTTGAAATCGTTCGTCGGTTTTCAAAGCGAGGACGATGGAATCGGTGCTACCACTGTTCGTAGTAGGAGGAGGAGGAGAAGTAGGAGTAGCACTGATAGTCGACTGTTGATGGTGTTGAGTTTGTTCCGGAGCGTTCATCATGATCGCGTTCGTCGTGTATAACCGATCAGCAGAAGTCCAACAAGAAGTGTGGTGTTTTGAATGATGAGTTTTTAAGCAGTTGCTTACTGCGTTGTTGGTCTGATTATTTATTAGTCCACCTCATCAAAAAAGAGATAAATAAAAACGATATCTTCCCGCATTCATCGTACTTCAGAAGAACACATAAATACGCGCACACACACAAACACATATAAAATGATGCAAACGAACACCTTTTCGCAACGCGTTCACGTTTCTTCGTGTTCTCAGTTACTCGTAAACAGGCGAAGCCCGTGCGCCGCGAGTGCAGGGAGCGCGACAAGAGCCTGTGCTCGAAAACCTCGATGCATCTTCCAACCGAATTCTACTCCTACTCAACAACATGAACATAAACAACAACAAAAGATGACGATGATGATTATCAACGATAAAAACAAAATCAAGGAGAGTACAAAGAGAATCGCCGTGTGTTCTGCAACGACGGCAGCTGCCGCAGATGCGGCGGACGCATCCGGTGAAAACGCTGCCGTCGTGAATACAATCAAAGCCATCTTTGGAGCCGGTGGTTTCGCCTTACCTTGGGCGTTTGCTCAAGGCGGCACGGTGTTAGTAACCGCGTGTTTATTGTCCTCGCTCGTGTTATCCATGGAAACCTTGCGAATGCTCGTTGCTGCGCAAGATGTTGTTGTGAGTAACAACACCGCATCTGAATCTGATGTTTCCACCTACGCCGGGTTGACGAAAGTCGCACTCGGCGCCTTTGGGGAAAATCTGAACAAGGCTTTAAACGTCGTCACGTGCTTTGGCATTACCGTTTCGTACTTGTTATTCATTTCTGAAACTGCGGTCGCGATGTTCCCGGCGGCAACGGCGGCAACCATCACGAAAGTCCAAGCAGTATCGGCAATCACGCCATTAGTTTTGGGATTATCCTGGATTCGCAACATGGCGGGTGTGAATATTATCTCTTTGGTCGGAACGTGCTCGGTAGCGCTCGGTATGCTCGTGTGCGCGGTTTCCGCTGCGACGAAAATTTCAATGCCTGCGAGTCTTGCGGCGATTCCAGTGGCGAACGTTGCCGCATTCCCTGGATTTTTTGGTACCGTCGCGTTTTTATTCTTCATTCACTTTACGTTGTTTGGGATTCAGCAAGGTATGCCGCAAAAAGAAAAATTCTTAGGCGCGGCATCCAAAGCGTTCGTGTTGAGTGCCATCGTTGGTGGTCTCTTTGGTATTATTTGTGCGGTTGGTTTCGGTCCGAACGTTTCATCGGTCGTCATTACCATGTTGGAAGGACCGATTGGCGTCTTTGTGAAAGGCTTGTTGTGCGTAAACTTGTTGTTCACGTTCCCAATCATGGCGCAATCCGCACTTGTTGTGTGCGAATCCGTCTTCACAAACAACGATCCGGCGAAAGAGTTGGCCAAATTACCGGCGTTGATTGTTCGCTCGGCATTTGTTTTATTCGCCGCTTTGTGCGCGACGTTGATTCCGAACTTTGGCGCCGTTCTCGGGTATGTCGGCGGCGTGTGCTGTTGCGCGATGACGCTCGTGTTACCGCCGGTGATTTTAGACAAGTGTTCGAAGAAAGCGGGTCAAGCTCTCAGCTCTGCGGATAAGTTGAAGATTCCGGCGTTGACCCTCATCGGGGTCGTGTGCATGATTTTAAGCGTAGTGTTGTAAAACAAATACAGAAGAAAAAACATGCGATATTATACAACTCCTTCTTCTTCTCTTTTTAACTCTATAATACTAAGCGCATCGTTTAATCCATTGGTCTTGTGAAAGCGACCGAAAACAATCTCGCTAGATTCCTCCGAAGCATTCAAAACTCCTTTCTTAAAAGTCAGAACTAACTCAGATGTCGATAACTCCTCAACCTCGTTGCATGAAACAATATCTGAATATTTCGCCACAACCTTTGCTCCTTGTAAGTTTGTTGATGGAGTAGAGGTCAACGCGAAACAAATGTACGAATCGCACAAAAACAATCCACCCGCAAAGCTCATTCCGACATCTGGTGTCAACGAATTATTCTTACACGTGTACGTTTGCATCAAGTAGCACGACACTGCGTCTACTAGAACGACATCTGCGGGTAAATCCGGGAACAAAACGTCAATTTCTGTACTCAACAAAGACGAAGACGGATCTGCGAAATCACCACCAACGCCGCCTTCGCGGAAAAACTCGTCTTTAATCGAACTCGTCACTTGCGAAAAAGCGTTTGTTATCTCTTCTGTTACTGATTTTGCAGCCGCTGACACCTCCGAAAACGGATCGACGATGTCGATAGAATCGTTCATGTTACTATTTTCTTGCTCTTGCGTGTTGTTATTGGTCATGTTCTGTTTTGATGAGGTCCTTTGAATGTTTGGCTTCGCGGGAGAATCTTCTCTCGTTTCGGGATTAAACAAATCAAACTGGAGCTTGCTGAAGAAATCTGCCGCTGAAGACGCGAGCTCTTCCACATCTTTCTTCACCACGTACGCGGCGTCTTGCGCGTCCTCAAACATCTTTCCCAACGCCTGCGTGGGTGACGATGGTTGTTCGATTTCACCGGTTTCCGCTTCTTCTTCTTCTTCTTCTATTTTGTCCGCAGCTGAAGGTGCGAGCACTGGTGACAGAAGGATTTCTACTTCTTCTTCTTCTTTCCCTCCTTTGTTCGTCTCGTTGCTCATGATCTGTGATGATCTGTATCGATGATACGTTGTTGTGTTCTGTTTGTGTTCGTTATTATTGACGCGAGAAAACAGACAGAGATACGAAAAACATCATTCATTCAAAAACACACTCACACTCCAAACCAGGAAAAAGAAAAGGGAATCCTTCGTCGAAGAACGAACAGACACGCTTCCCTTCCTCGTCGGTCGTTTGAATAGTGCAGCTCGTATATACAGTTTCGCTTTCTTTGTTTCATTCACGCGTGGTAGTAGTAGTAGTTTGTTAGTGTGAGCTTTTGAAGAAGAGCAAAAAATGCCCTCCGCACAAGAACGTTTAAAAGAAGACGGCGCGGAGGAGAAGAATAACGACTTCAGTAGTGAACCGAGTTCGAGAGCGTATACACCTCCATTACCACCTTTAGCGACGCCGGAATACGTTCGATATTTACAAGAACAGCGACGTGGAGATCTTGACACTGAAACGACGCCGTCGCAAACTGCTTCGGGGAACACAAGCGATTCCGAATTTCAACCTCCTTCTGACAGCAAAAACAATAATAATAATATTAATAATAATCGTCAGTCTTTTGCGAGTGCCATAGAAGTAGAGGCGGGAAATAAGGAAGACGAGATGGAGAAGGAGCGGCGACGAAACGAAGACGTGACTTTCGCTCCTATTATTGGCCCAGACAGAAACCCATCGCTCTCGGGATCGAGAGCGAACTCGCACGAAGACTTAGTCGGTTTGAATACGCGAGCGATAATGAACGCGGCGAACGAGAGATACAAAGATCAAGCGCAAGAAGCCGCCATGGAGACTCAGAAGAGAAATTACACGGAGTTGAAAGACGTCGCGATATCGCTTTCGGAAGATCCAGAGTCTCCGAGACATCACAAGAACCTCACCACCACTTTCCCGAAACTCGGGAACAACAAAGGGTGGCTTCGAGTGGATTCAACTGGACGCTTGACGAAGCTGACGATTGAGAAGCACAAAATTTCGCACATGCTTCGGGTTCCTATTCGAGATTTAAGAGTTCTCGAACCGGCGATGAGCTCGTCCTACTCGACATCCATTTGGTGTCGTGAAAGATCCATCGTCGTCAACTTGGAGCAGATTAAAATCTTAATCACGGCCGAGGAAGTCATCTGCCCAGATTCGAGGAACTCCGCCGTGGTCGAGCGATACATTCCCGAGTTACAGCGTCGATTACAAAGACGGATCAAAATGAAAGAATTCACTCAAAAAGAAGACAAGGTGAAGAAGAATATGCCGGAAACGTTTTCCAGTTTCGCTCTGAACGAAGCCGCAGAGAAGAGTAATAAAGAGAAAGATCATCACGAACGCAAGCCTTCGAATAGCGGAGGTTACACGTCTTTTGACGAAGAAGAGATGAAAGGTCACGAAGGTGGCCACCATCGCACGTCGTTCGATACCTTTGGCAGACCCACGCCGGTAGGCTCGGAGTTTTCCTCCGAAGGTGGTTCGGACGAGACGTTGCCGTTTGAATTGATTGCGCTCGAAATCGCTTTAGAGATGGTATGTAACGCGCTCGAAGTCGAATCCGATAAAGTCGAACGCGAAGGTAAACCGCAATTGGAAAAGTTGAGACAAGACGTTAACCAGACCAACCTCGAAAAAGTTCGTCGCGTGAAGAATAGATTGGTTCGGATCAATGCGCGAGTCTCGAAAGTTCGAGAGGAAATTCAGCGCTACTTAGATGATGATTCCGATATGAGAGATTTGTACCTGACTCGGAGATTGAGAGAAGAGCTCAGACAAAACACGGCGCGTTCGAACAGAGAAAGTGGTGCGACGCCATCACCAGCTGGTGCGAACAGAGGAGGGCGAGGGTTAGGTTCGCAACCGCCGTTATCGCCTTTGAATCAGTCGCAAAGAACACCAAACCAAATGCAAAATTCTCCGAACGTGAACAGCGGACAGGTTCAAATCATCGGCCCAAACGGCGAGGTTTGGGACGAAGATAAAGATTTACAAGAAGTAGAGGATTTGTTCGAAACGTATTTCACTCATATCGATTCGACGTTTAGAAATTTAGAACAATTGAACGAGTATATCGACGATATGGAAGATTTGATTGAGATTGAACTGGATAGTAAGCGGAACCAGCTTATTAAGTTAGAGTTATTGTTAACGACGGGAACGTTATGCTTGTCCGGTTTCGGCGTCGTTGTCGGTGTGTTCGGGATGAACATTAGAAATGGATTGGAAGGTAGTCAGTCGTCGTTCGAGTTAGTCATTGTCTTCTCCGTCATCGGTAGCGTACTAACATTCGCTGCTATAGTCCAAGCGTGTCGGTACTTTAGATTATTTTAGTAGGTTTTGATTAGATTTTTCTACTCGTACTATTTCTATTGAACTCATCAGCTCTCGTCAAATCACGTTTTCTTTACGCAACGCGTCTTCTATGCACTCTAACAAATCTCCCGACGAACGACGAACGAACAACTCGACGTCTTTTTTCGTAATCGTTCTGTCGTTTCTGTGTTTTGCAAACGCTTTTAAATCGAACGCTAACTTTTCGCTTTCCAAGAACACCAACTCTCCCAACACCGAAGCGGCTTGAGGAGAGAGAGAAACGCCGTCGTGTTCTTTCGCTTCCAGCTCTGCTATTTTAATCGAATCTGCTAACACTCTGTTTCTGATGAGCTTTTCCTTTTGTCGTTGTCGTTGTTGATGATGATGATGAGTATTGTTCGTGTTCTCGTCGTCGTCTATGTCGTCGTCTATGTCGTTGTTGTTGTTCAACATAATTACTAATGAGAGTGTGTTGCAACTGTAATTTAAGTGAAGAAGAGCAAAGAATGAATTTTGAATTTTTTTCCTTCTTTTGTTGATGTCTTTTGTTGCTGTCTCCATAATTCGCCGACAACTCTCGATTAATAAAAGAAGAAGAAGAAGAAAGCTTGTATCATCACATCAACTCGGGAGGTTTGTTTTGCACAAACAAGCGCGCACGGGCGAGTACAGTATTAATAATAATAAACGATGGAAGCAGAGCCGACGAACGGCATCGACATCGATGCGCTCAATAACGAGGAGACGATGCTGAGTGAGAATAACCCGAAGACGACGAGAAAGAAAGGCGAAGACCAACCAACTTTGGAAGGGTGGATTTGCGTCACCGGAGAAGAAGCTCTGAAAGCGCAGTATAAGGGACCGTGTTCCAAATGCTCGCAAGATATGCAAGTATCCTTCCGTCCGTACGTAGGTGGGAAACCTCCAGTATGCGATACCTGCTTTAAAGCGGAGAAGTTCAACAACAGGAATTTTACGAACAACAACAACAGACGAAGTCAAAGACATCAGCAACAGTCCTCCCAGGCGCCAACACTGAGAGGGTGGAGAGAAACGACCAAACGAGACGAAAAATCGGGCAAATCTATATTCGAAGGCCCGTGTGGAGGCTGCCAAAAGCACACGGAAGTTCCGTTTCGTCCGGTGAGCGCGCCAGACGCGAGGCCGCCTTTGTGCGACACATGTTACGCTTCGTTACAAGAAGTCACAAATCCAGACGGCGGGAATGGAGCAGGTGGTAAATCGAGAGGGAGAAACGCTAACAATGAACGGTTTTCTCCGTACGGTGTTGGTGGTGCTGCTGGTCGAGGAGGGCGAGGGGGGAGAGGAGGAAGAGGAACGCAAATGATGATGGTGCCTCAACACGTCGCGCATTCGATGATGCTCGCGCAACAAATCGGCGGCGGCCGAGGTGCTGGTAAAGGTAAATCAAAGAAGTGGACGAGGGATGGAGCGGAAGAAAACGCAATTGGAGTCGAGGTGGACACCTCCAACGTCCCGTGCATTTTTCTTGCCCGAGGAAGTTGTAAAAATGGAGACGCTTGTAAGTACTCCCACACTTTAATGGCGGAAGGAGACGACGATATGGGAGATATTCCCGTCGAATAAAGTGAGATATATATTGTCGCGCACGTGAGTAGATGTGCTGTACTCGGAAGTTAGAATCAGTTTAATTAAATATTTACCATAACTTCGGTTTCGGCACGCCTCTTCGCGGCGTGCTCGAGACGAATTCGTGTTGCATGTCGCGAACTTCCTCCACGCCTAACAGACTCAAACCGGCGAGACTTAATGTCAGTACCGGTAAACCCTCGTTACCGACGAGCGCACCACCAAACCCGGTGATTAAACTCGTCGCCAACAAAACTTTACTCGCTAACAGTAATCTTTCTTCTAAAATTCCCAATTCATTCAACGCCGCTTTACACGCGCGACAATGTTTCGTGTGGCGATGATATCGCTCCGTTTGTTCCTCCTCGGAAACAGTCGGAGTGGCGTCTACGGCACTTCCATCGAGCCATTCCACATTTCCGTTTTCGGTGAAGTTATCCATCCACGTTCGAAACGCGGAAACGCCTTTATCAGCAACCGTGGGAAGATAATATGCCTTGTTCCATTTTCCTCCACGTTTTTTCATATCCTTTTCTACGCCGTGCATAGCTCGAATATCTTGATTCCCGAGCGTGTACGCCGCGTTCCCAGCACCGTGCTGCAAGCCGGTGAAAATCAAGCGGGCGTCGCCAATGGTGTTGAAATTCTGGATATACAAGTTGAACAAGTTCCGCACGGGCGTCGTGAACAAATTTTCAATCTTGTCCGCCACAGAGACTTTGCGCGTTCCGGCGCCTTGCACCGCGGTGAACTGATACGCTTGAAACTTTGTAAACATCAAAGTACGGTTCGGTTCTGTTGGAGTGTATAAAATGTGCGCGCTCAGATACGGTTTTCCTTTATCGTCGAGGTACTCAGAACGCGACGAGCACGGCGCGGTGAACACACGCGTGGCATCGATGTTTGAATTCGCCGCATTGTATCCGCCGTGTCTCACTTTGAAACCCTCCGTGGTGTCATCATCGAACGATTCGAATTTCGTCATCGGGACAAAATCTGCCATTTCCGAGACGCTTCTTATGTTTGATTCTGCGTCGTACCTCGCGTGCAACCACTCCGCGTGCGATGGGTCGAATTGGTTCTCCAAAGCTGGGTTATATCCCACCGGAAGTTCAACCATCCCCCACTCGTTGTCGCCGGCTCCTTGCAATTCGCTAAAGTTCTCCGTCGCGCACTTCTTTACCGAGGCTTCTAAAAACGCATCCGCGCCTGTTTCTGGCCACACCCACAAAACACCCGCGTGCACTTTGCACGGATACTCTGACGCGCAGCTTTTCTTCGAATTACACGCGGTTGCCTTGGCGTTCTCATCGATGGACATCGGAATGTCCACGCACTTGCCGTCCTTGGCAAACTCCCACCCGTGGTATCTGCACACGAGCGCATCTTTATTTGAATCGATGAACCCGAGCGATAACGGCGCTCTTCTGTGTGGGCAGGAATCTTCCAAGCACGACCATCCATTTTTCGTCTTCCAAACTACCATCTCTAAACCGAGAATTTTTATCGCGTTTGGCGCGTCGGTTTCGAGGAAAGATACGGGAGAGGCTGGATACCAGTTCTTTTGCCAGTGAAATTTATCATTAGAAGTAGTAGTAACGGTCGAGACGTCGACATCCGTCGCAGTCGCGCTGTTTGCGCTAAATGAAGAAGAAGAAGTGACGACGAAGCGTCGATTTCGGCTCTGCTGGTTTTGACGACTATTAGTATAAATCTTTGTTTTCAAAAACACTTTCGTTGATGATGATGATGATGATGTTGTTGCATCGTTGTGAGCGTTAAAGTTCTTGGTGTTGTTGTTGTTGCAAAATCTGCTCGCGGAGAACGGAGACGAAGAAGAAGAAGAACAAAAAGAAGACGTTGAGGACGTTCGAGTAGTAATGCGCGCATTTGATGATGCGTTGTTTATCGTCGATAACATCGTGTTTGGTTGCGAGAACGCCGCGTTCGTTGTTCTCATCAGATGTGTTTGGGATAGAAGAAGAGAGTATCTCTGAATCTCTTCTTCTG
>MDTC01272933.1_pt1 | contig 11069 bp, 7 predicted proteins | sample 811181 | NCBI WGS metagenome assembly MDTC01 (sample SAMN05326644, study PRJNA326480) | marine metagenome | isolation source: seawater | place: Pacific Ocean: North | collected 2011 | reverse complement strand
TTTCGATCTAAAGCCATTGTTATGGTCGAGCCAAATATATTCATATACGGTTTTCATTTTATAAAAAATAAATTAACTTATCTTTAAATAATTTATGTTTATATAACAGCTATTAAAATGATCAAAAATAATATTAAAGATTTCAAAAAAGAAGAAAGAAAAATAAAAAGAGAGATGGAAAGATTTCAAAATCTTACAGGTTACACTGATTTAGATGATTGGCAAGAATTTATGAACAAAAATTGGGAAAAGAGAAATAAAAATAAACATAATATTAAACCTGTAGGAACCGTAAAAAAAGTTTATGCTAAGGAAATTATGAGTTATAAAGATGGTTTAGAATTAGAGGGTAGTTATTTGGATGAGGATTATTACAAACATAAGGCTAAAGAAAATAATATTAAAAATTGGCTTATTAATTTTGATTGTGATGTTTATATTAAAAAAAATGGCAAAGATAAATTACTATTTGTATTTCGTAAAAAAGTAGTAAGTGAAAAACTAATGAAACTTGGTATTGAAAATTTTAGAAAAGTTGCCAAACAAAAAAAAATTAACAGAGGAGCATATTCTGGTAAATTAGATAGAAAAAAAATGCCAAGATATGTTGGTGAATGGTATCATCCAGGAACATTTATGACCAGATATTATTCATCTGTAAGTGGTAAATTAGGGAAAACTACCATAAGTAACATGAGTCCAAGTAATATAGTAGGGTATTATGATAGACCTGATAGGAATCTAAAAGGAAAAGGATCTAATTTAAGAAAAACACAATTTTTGAGAGATTTCCCTATAAGATGGATAATGGGGCGTGAGTATTTAAAAGAACTTTTTAGAATTTACAAAAATTTATATGAAGATTTACCTGGTGATAATCCTTATAAACTTCAAATGAAAGATGCATGTGTAGCTAAAAATGCTTGTATTTCAAACACTTGCTTTTCAACAGCTACTGTTAATTATTCATCTAGGAGTGCTATGCATATTGATAAAAAAAACAAAGATGGAGGAATTGCAGTTTTATCTGTAATAGAAGACCATATCAATCCCAATACATATGATAGTAGCTACCTAGGGTTACCCCAATATGGAATATGTGTCAATGTGAGACATGGTGATATAATTGTATGTGATAATAGAGAATTATGGCATGGTAATACAGAATATATTCAAAAAAAAGAAAAAATTTATGATATGGGTGAAAAATATAAAAATGGTAAAATAATCAAATTAACTGATCCTGAAATAGTTAATAAATGGTATTTTAATCGTTTTTCAGTTGTAGCTTACATGAGAGATGATATTGTAAGTAACATTTTAAAAAATAAGGGTAAATGTTTAAATCAAATAGATTCATTAGGAGTTCAAATTGGTGGTAAATTTAAATCATTGAAATATTTCCGGAAATTAATTGATAAGGGTTATTCAATTGAATATGTTTTAAATAAATTAGAACAAGTAATTGATTAAAATAATATTTATTATTTTAATTATTATTTAAATTATTATTATAAAAAAAATTAAAATTTGTTAATCTTGTAATTTAATAAATCCTAGTAATGATGTAGAATATGATAATGTTTGTAGCATATTTTTAAATCTCATTTTTGGAACTTTATCCTTTAATTTATTACATTTATTTATTAAACTTTTAACTTCCTTTTTATTCATATTTTTTGTAGATAATTTTGAAATGTCTTTAGTAATATTTTCTAAATCCGAATAATTATATTTTGATAAAATTTTTAAATTTTTATTAATATTTTTATTTTTTTTCCCACCATTTTGTGATGAGTTTAATTGTCTTGTAACATAAATTAATATTATACCACCAATAATATTTGGTATAACTGTTTTTATTAAAATCTCAATATTTTTTTTTAAAAAATTTATTATTTTTTTATCTTCTTCATTTTTTTTTGATTGCATTTTTAAATTATCAATGATCATATTAAATTTTTTGAGCTTAATTTGGGTAATTAATTTATTATTTTTGGAATTTTCTTTTAAAAATAAATATTCTTTATAATTTATATATTTTTTAATAATTTCATTTTTTTTAGATTGTTCCATTTTTTCAAAATCTACAATAGTATTTATTTCTTTTAGTTCATTTTCAAGAAATGTTTCTATATTTTTAATTTTATTTGACGAATTGATTTTTTCATCTTTTTTTTTGTAATTTTCATAATTATCAGAAATTTTTTTAATACTTTTTGAAATTTTTATTTCCTCCGAGCTCATTATTATAATATTAGAATATATTATTAAAATTATGAATTTTTTGGAATTACCGAATGAATTAATTTTAAATATAATTTTTTTTAATTTCATAAAAGAATATCAATCAATATTAATTTGTAATAAAAAAACAATGCATAATTTAAGATATAATTTTATCATTCAAAAATTATTGAAATTAAATAATTTAGAGTTAATTTATAATAGAAATAGTTTTTCATTTAAAAATAAAATTTATTGTTTTTCGGTTCAAAAATATTCAATTAGCAAAACTATTTTTGATATAGTTTTTAAATATCAAAAAGATTTAAACACATTAATTAACTAATACTTTAAATAATCTTTATTATTTAAAATAAAATTTTATATTTTATTTATTATTAAGTTCATAAATTTTTTTAATTAATATTTCTGTATTATTATGAAAATTTTTTACAAATGATTCTGAACTTTGCATTTCATTATTAGACCACTTCGTATATTTATCCATAATAGAATCTAATGGTGACCAAAAAAAGGTAAAAGGTAATTTTTTAGAAAAAATATTATTACCTGTTTTTTTATTTGTATTTGTAATTAATTTTTCATCATCATTTTGTAAAAACCAATTTAAAAATTGAATTTGGGAAGAATTTAAATTTCCTTCATATTTAATACCTTTAGAATTTTTTGCTGTTCTTCCTCTATAAAAATATTTATTTTTTTTATTTTTAAAAATTTCACCAACTATGCAATTTTTTTGATTTTGTAAATTATAAAAATAATCTTCAGCATCTTTATTAAAATTATCAGAATTATTACAAGTATCTAAAATAGAATCAGGTGATTCTAGGGAAGTAACTTTTAATCCTATTTTTGTTTTTATATTTGATAAATTATATTTATAACCTAATGTAAAAATACATGGTTCTTTATCTTTATTAGTAGTTTCTATATCAATATACCAATGTAAAGTTTTATTCATAATATCAGCTGAGTCCCCTAAATATTTATTTAGGTAAGTTAAAATTTTGGAAGGTTTAATAACTCTCAAACTATATTTATCATTTATTGTAAAAACAGGTTTATTATCAATGCAGTCACAAATCTCTAAATTTTTTGTAGTATCTTTAAAATCAGTATTTAAATAGGTCATTTTAAATAAAGCACTTTCTAACGTTCCACCATTTTTTTGATAATCAATAAATAATTTAGAATTTAAATTATGAGTATTATAAATATCAAAATTAAGTTTTAAACTAAATAGATCTTCACAGTTTTTATCTTTTTTTTCAATAAATTTTGTGAATAAAATGCCATAACCTTTTGTTATAATATAACTACTTTTTTGAAGTAATCCCTCAGTGCTTCTTAAAAATTCAACTTTTTCCATGTGTAAAGATTCTGCAACTGTATCACCAAGAAATGGTATTTGCATAGCTTGTTCTAAAGGAGTTGGTATGACACCCTGTAATAAATCTATATCTTTATATTTAATAAGACCTGCACTTCTTGCAGAACCGGCAAGTCCTAATAGATGATTTGCAGTTTTTAACCATTTATCCTTTTTAGAAATTTCAGAATCTTTTTCAGAAACATATAATTTATAAATTTCAGAAAAGTCTTTATAAGCCCTGTTAATTTCATTTAATTTTTGCACAGTTTGTAGTAAAATTTGCACTCCTTTTACCTGTCCAAGAGCAGGATTAAATGCTGTTGCCAATCCAATTAATTGAGAAAATTGATTTAAATTATACAAACTTGCATTGGCGATTATTTTTTCTTTTAAATTTTTAGGTTTAGGTTTAGTTTGCATATCTATTAGTGAATCTACAAATATTTTTTGAACATGTGAAATTTCTTCACTACTAAATCTATTTTGAGTAATTGGATTGAAAAACATCAATTCTAAATCATTTTTATCATCTATATCATTATATAGTTTATTCATGTAATTAATTAATTGTGGTGAAATTAAATTATAATAAAATTCAATTACATTAAAATGAAAAATTAAATTATTACTATCACAATTTATGCATGGGAATTTTAAATTATATTCCTCTTTTTCAATTTTATCCAATGGAACATTTTCAATATATTTTTTTCCATCTTTAATAAATTCCCACGGTTCTTTACCTATAGAAATTATCTTCCAATACTTGTCATTAGATTCTGAAAACTTATCAAAATAAAACTGTTTTTTTGAAATTTTTTCATCATAATTTTTTTCAAAAATTTTTAATTGTTGTAAAATAATTTTGGCATGACTTTCATTAGACATGTGTTTTTTTATGCATATAAAATAAATGTTTTCATTTGAAATAACTACATTATTAAAAAATATAATTTCTCCGTTTTTATAGGAATTATTTTCTTTCCATTTTTTTTCATCCTTAAACGGAGGAAACATTGAATTATTAATATTTTTTTTTGCAACATATTTCTCAGATGAAATATGAGAATCTAAATGTAAAAAACTTTTTTCAACAAATATATAATCACCTTTTTGATAATTCTTATTTTTTTCCCAAACTTTTTTATTTTTAGTTCCTATGTCAATATAGTTATTTAGAAGTATATTAAATTTAAAACTAGAACTATAATCCTCTTTATCTTTATTTGTTGAATCTTTAATTTTATTAACAATTTTTCCAACAGTTTTTAAACCGTTATCATTATAAATAATTTCGTCACCTTTAAAGTATAAAACTAATTTATGTGGATCAATAGTTTCTTGTAAAATTGGTTTTTGTAAATTTTCTAACTCAATATATTTATTTTCAATTGATGAATCAATATTTGATTTTTCTTGAGCAGATTTTGCATCATTTATTTGTTTTTTTAATTCATAAATTGCATTTTCTATTTTCATAATTTCAATATTATTATTATTATTTTTACCTAAAAGTTTAAATTCACCATTTATTTTTTTAATAATTGCCTCACAATTATCTGTAAAATTAGTTTTAAGAAAATTAAATTTTGGAGGAGAGCAAACTTTAGTGCAAATTTTACCTGTAAATTTTTTTTTTGAAGAACTGTTTTCCGTATCTATAATGAATTTTAATTGATATTTATCCAATTTATTAATTTTTTGAAAATTATTTTGTTTAGTTTTTTCAATTAAATTTTTAGGTTCGAATATAACCTCATTTTGTTCAGTTTTATCAGAAACAACATTTTTAGATTTATCTTTTCTTTTATACTCAAAAAACTTAATATTATTACATTTGTCAAATTCTGAATAGCATGTTGATGAATACACAAAATTTTCTTCTATAAAATTGTTGTCAATATACTTAATTAAATTATCATTTTCTAATATATTATATTCTAAATTATCAATTTCATAAATTGAATGATTAATCATTTTATCTAGTTTAGTTATTATTTCATTATCATTAATATTTAATTTATTAAGTATGTTATATTTGAGATGTCCAATTTTTGCAAAAAACTTTTCTTTATTTTTATTATCATCAAATAAAGTCAAAATATTTTCAAGTTTTTTCATATCAGAAAATTCAGAATTATTTTTTTTAAAAAATAACAAACTGTTATAAAGGTTATCAGATTTTAATATCAATAATAAAATATTCATAATTAATTCCTTTTCTTTTTCAAATTTTTTTTTGATTTTTGCTAATTTTTTTTCTGATTCTTCTTTTTCAATTATCATTTTTTTAAGAGAAATATCCCTATTTTTAGTTTCCATAACTACCGTTGGATTTTGTATTTTTTTAAGATTTATAATTTCTTTTGACATATTATAAATATTTTCTTCTAAGTTTTGTATTTTTTTATTAATTGAAAAATTTCTTATTTGAAAATAATTTTTACTATGATTTTTTTTATCAAAAAAATTTTTTATATAATTAAATTGTTGTATAAATTTTTTTACTTTTAAACTATTAAAAAGATATATTAATTTTTTAGGACTTATTTTAAATGGTATATCAAAATCAGATTTAGTTTTCCATAGTAATTCTTGTTTTTTGTCTCTTAAACCTAATTTTTGAACTGAACCATTAATTTTATAATTACCAAAAAAATTTTTTTTAATTGATTTAATTTTTATTACTACATAATCATTGGATGATGTCTCTAAAGCACCAGTATAACAATTCACCTTTATTTCATTTAATTCTTTATTTACATAGTCTAATAATTTCTCATTTATTTGTTCATCATTGATTACAATTTTATCCTTTTCTTTAAAAAAAATTTTTTTATGTAAGCTTTTAGCGCTAATTAACATTCTTTTTTTATCAAATACTGAATTTTTTTCTATATTTAACATTTTATTATTATATTTTATAAAATCCAAGTCATGTTTATCATGTAAATTTAATATAGGTGACATTGGGATAACTTTTAAAATACATATTTTAAAAAAACGGATAATAACTGATTTTAAACTTTCAATGAAATAATCTAATTCACCTTTTTTAAGAATATAATTATTTTTGATACCATTCAAAAATTTCATACTTGTTGATTCAATCTTATGTGTTACAAAACTAATACTATCTTTTATATTAGTAAGAGGGTTTAAGGAAAATCCCCCTGATTGAATTGGGTAGATTTTATCTGAATTATCAATGTATTGTTGAAACCAATTCATGTAAAAATCAGTAGAATCCAAATTTTCAATTGATTTTTGTATAACTTTTAAATCTGAATCGGACAATATATATTTATCTCTTTCATTATAATCATCAAATACACCACTGACTAATAAAATTTTAATATCATCATTTTTATTTTGTACAATGTAATAATGGTAACATTTATCAAGAAAATAATTTCTAAATTTAGATACTAGAAAATTTATATACAATTGTGCTAGTGGATAAACCTTTTCATATTTATTTTTTTCGATTTCTGATATTTGGGTACCACCTAACTCATCATAGAAATTTTGTAAAATAAACTTTTTTGCATCTTTTAAAAATGTTTCTGCATATTCATCAATAATTCCAATAAAATCTTCACAAAGAAAATTATTATTTCTAGTATCAAATACATCTTCAGCTACATCTTTTTTTTGAGGAAAATGGTAATCAATTTTATTGTTAGTATTTTTAAATAAATCAATATTTTGATTTTTATTTTTATAATTTTTATACATTTTATAGGTAAATTCTATTTTTTTTATGATAATTAATTCTTTTTCAATTAAATATTTTTTAAATCTTTCTTTTGGAATATTGTAAAACTTAAAAAATTTGCTAGATTTCTCATTCGGTTCAATTTTTAAAGAATTCCTAAAACTTTTTTTAATATTTGATAAAATAATTGAACACCAATTATTGTAATTAGCAATGTTCATATCTTGAACAGATAATCCTGACATTTTTCGAAAACTAATTTGCTCTTTAAATGAATCTAATTTATTAGAAATTCTACATTCGTTACCGCCATATTGTAACATTAATTAATATATAAATACATTAAAATTTGATAATTATTATCGAATTTATAAATATAAATGTTGCTACAAGTGCACAAACAGGATTATTCCAAATATTCTTTATTAGGAAATGATAAAGAGATTACCTTAAAAGACCCTCTTAAAATAAGATATCTTATGAATAACGATATTGTTGAATATGAAAATGAACAAATTAATCTGGTTAAAAGAAATAAAATTCCTTTAATTATCGGAGAATTAGATTTAAATTCCAAATATAAATTTAAACCTAATAAAAAAGGTGTTCCATCTTATTTATTTAAACCTTTAAACGACTGCTATCCAGCTTTTATGGTTTGCACTAACCTGAAAAGAAAACATAATAACAATTTATTTGTAACAATAGAATTCAATAAATGGAGTGAAGGTGATAAATTTCCTAAAGGAAATATAGTAAGAGTTTTAGGTGAAATAGGTGATTTTGATGCAATTCAAAATGCAGTTTTATATCAAAAAAATTTAACTAATAAAAAAATGAAATTTAATCAAAAAAAAATTTTTCAAAATTTCAGAGAATTGAAAAAAAAAAAATCTAGTGCCGAACGTTTTCTACTTGAACAAAAAAACAAAATTATTAGTATTGATCCACCAGGATGTAGAGATATTGATGATGCACTTAGTTATTACGTTGAAAATTCTATTTTACACTTACAGATACATATTTCAGATGTATATTATCTATTAAAAAATTTAAAATTACTTAATATTGAAAATGTTACATCAATTTATCTAAAAAATTGTGTTATACCAATGTTACCTAATTTAATTTCAAATAATTTAGGTTCTTTAATAGAGAAAGAAAATCGATATATGTTATCTTTGTTTATCGAATATGATATAGATAATAATAATGTTATAGATTATCATTTCAAAAAAACTTATGGAAGAATAAATAAGAATTATGATTATGATAACTATCCTAAATCAATCAATAAACATTTTGGAAGTGTGCAAAATATTTATAATATTATTACCCAGCGCTATATCCATGTGTCAGATTCCCACAAATTTATTGAAGCTTTAATGATTATTTACAATACCGCTTTTTGTAAAAAAATAATTCAAAAAGAAGATTTACAGATTTACAGAATTCAAAAAAAGAAGGAAAGAGAAAAAGTTTCTGAAAATCTGGACAAGGATTTGCAAAAATTTGTAAATATTATTAAATCAAATAGTGCTCAATATTCAACTGAAAAACTGGGACATGAAACATTAAACATTAATGATTACTCCCATGTAACTTCACCACTAAGAAGAATGGTGGATTTAATGAATCAGGAGATTTATTACACCAAAAATTCAAGTTTGCTTAAAAAATTACCAATTGAAAAAATTAATAATTTTAATAAAGGTCTTAAAAAAGCATACAGGGATATTGATAAACTATATTTATCTTACTTGGTTTATAATAATGGTTACAATAAGACCAAATGTTATATTTATGATTTCAATATTGAAAAAAATAAAATGTATTTGTATTTTCCTGATAAAAAACTTTCTATTAGAAATAAAATAGTTAGTTATAAGATTAAAGATAAATTTACCGTTTATTCAGAAAACAATAATCTAATTATTGTCAATAATGAAAATCAGGATAAAAAAATATTACCTATTAACAAATTGATAGATGTAGAGGTTAATGGGAAACCAAATATCTATAATGTGGATAGGTCTATTTATATAAAATATTTGATATAAAAAAACATTCCCTCCTGAATAGAAGGGGTTTTTTTTTTATTTTTTTTTTATTTTTTTTTTATTTTTTTTATTTTTTTATTTTTTTACACCATTTAATACAATGGTCTAATATCTCCTATACTAGTATCCTTCTTGACTATTGTCTATAATTGCCTCAACACCCTATAATTGCCTCAACAGAAATTTCTTCAATACTTCTTGAAGAATCAAAATGTTTAACTGTTGCATTATAATAAAGAATACTGTTTGTATTTGGTTCATAAACAGGTTCCTTATTTAAAATAACAGCAGGTATATAAAAAGTTTTATTTGTCTCAATATCATTAATGGTAACAAATATAAGTTCATCATCATCATCACGATTGTATCTTTCACCATCATTAGTAGTAAATTCATGACCTATTTTAGAAGCTGATTCCTTATTATTAATTTGGAATCTGGTTTCAAGCTCTGTTCCTATATTTTGATTAACTATGGATTTTTTCGCAATTGCCAGAGATTCTTGATTATATTTAATAATTTGAATTTCCCAAAGATGTTCATTATCTTGTGGAGAACCATCATCTTTGAAATAACCAATAACTAATTTTTTATCTTCGATTATCCATTTTGCACCATTAATAAAATGTCCAGATTCATAATTACCGAATTGTGCCACATTTTCATTAATGAATATGCTAAATCCATTTACAATTCCATTTCTAAAATAGCCTATTCGGGATCGTTTATCTTCTATTTCATCATTATTTGTTATAAAACTATGTGATTCTTGAAAAATATAGTCATTATCCTGGATACTTCTACACCTTCCAGAATATATTTCCCCCCGTTCAGGATTAGGAAAAAATTCTTCAAAATTTACTTGTGATAAGCGAAAACAATCACTTATAAAAGTATCAGGAATCTCAAGAATTGGTATATTAAGCAATTCTAGTCTTTTATTTATTGTAAGGACAAAAGAAATTATAAATCTGAAATGTTCAGGAGGAAACAAATTGAGAAAATCTTGATTTACAGAACCATCCTCATTGTAATGAGGAATTTGTAAAATATCTACTTCTGTATGATTATCATCAGGAGTATTTCCATGATTAACAACTCTTTCTTCAGACCAGGTCATTTTTTTAATACTCTCTAAAGCTTTTTTTTTTAACTACAATCTAATTAGGTAATAGTCTTATCAAATTTTTTCAAACCCTTTATCAAAAATTTTAATATCAATAAAAAATTGATTTAATAATAATTACATCTAAATTCAAAAAATAATGCCAAGACAGAAATATCAAAAAGGAGATTTTTACTTTTGGATGTGGTGGGAGAATATTTATAAAAAAGAGTTAGATAACTTTAATAGATGGAAGCATCCAAATACTATTCCAGAACCTGATTCTAAAGATTGGAATAGAAGGTTAATTTTACAAGCATATTATCATGGACTATGTGACGGTCGCAGTAGAATAAATGAAGGACCATAAAATTTAAAATAATTTATAATATTTCACAATTATCTTTATTTTTAATCATACCTATTTGTAATGATTTCCAGATTTCTTTTGCTTTATTTGAATGAAATTTGTAATTATGATAATTATTTTTTTTAACACTATTCAAAATAGAATTGACTCCACCCGGGTGTTTGTGTAAATATTCAGTTACATCATAGACTTTATGG
>MDTC01204083.1_pt1 | contig 11069 bp, 10 predicted proteins | sample 811181 | NCBI WGS metagenome assembly MDTC01 (sample SAMN05326644, study PRJNA326480) | marine metagenome | isolation source: seawater | place: Pacific Ocean: North | collected 2011 | reverse complement strand
TATTATTTGTTAGTTCAATATGTGTTATTAAAACGCCAAACTCATCATATCCCCATGGCTTACCAAACACCACTATCACAAGAGTAAAGATAATGAAATATAAGATTGCAGGAAACAATTTATAAAACATACCTATAAGACAAGAAAGTATCCTGGAAACCAAGATATCATTTCAAAAGATTGCCAAAATGAATCTGATAAAAATTTTTGAAAGGTGTAAAGGGTTAAGACAAATAGGACAATATAATCAAACTTGTAAAAGTCTGATGAAACTGTAATTAAAGAAATTAAATAGCCTAATAATAAAGAAAAATAAAGCAATGTTATTCTTGTTGAGATTAAAGGTATTTCAAAAAAAATTAAATAAAAAAAAGTAAAAAAAATGACTGGGTAAAGACCACCAATGGCTTTTAAGGAATCTGAAAATCTATTGAAAGATTTTCTATTAATGAGAGTCAGTATTCCATATAGATAAATAACGATTATCCACTGCAATCCACCATAATTTGTGCTCGTTGAACCATCAAATCTATCAAGGTTTCTTAAATTACCAATTTTTGGAATTGCGTCTAAATTTTCTAAAAAAGAAAAAATATATATATTTATTAAGCTAATAAATACTAATCCAAGCAATAAAGCTAAAAACTTATATCTTTGAATAAAAAATATAACTAAAAAAATTGGAAGCGCAGTCAGATGAAATAAAGTAGCAATTATTAGATTTAACAAAACTATATAAGTTCTTTGTGAAGAGATTGCATATAAAATGAAAAGAATAGAGAATGCTTGTCTTGTTAGTTGAAGAATTAATGCATTTGGAATAAGAATTAAAGAAATAGCAATAATGAAGCCTTCAAATCTTCTGTTTTCTTTAGATATTCCGTATCGAATAATCCAATTTAGGAAAATTAAATAAAAAATAATACTCGTTATAAAAGAATATTCTTTATAGCTCATCTCTGGAAATATAGATAAAAATTTAAAATAAATTAAAAGGCCTGGTTCAAATGATCCAAATTCTTTAAAATCAAAAATTGTTGATTCTCCATTAAATATCTGAAGATAGAAATAATAATATCTCGCAAAATCATCTGATTCAGTTGTAATTGATGGTAAATTTGCGGAAGAAAGTATTATAGAAAGCGCTAATACGATGTTTATAGATAAATAAATTTTAAATGGGCTTTTTGCTCTTACTGAGTTAGTTAATCTAATTAAAAAGACTGAAGATATTAGACTAAAAAGCGGCGAAAAAAATAGCAGCAAGCTACTTAAAAAACATAAAACAATTAAATGATAATTATAGTTCGAATTTTTTGCTTCATAATTTATTAATGTTTGGATTTGATCTTTCAAATTTTTTAGCTACTTGTTAAGTCTGACAATAAGTGAGATGGCAGTAGAAAAAAAGAATCCGAAAAAAACTCCTAGCAATAAAAATACTTTTCTATTTGGAAAAATCTTTCTTTCAGGAATGTTTGGTAGATCAACTGGCTCAATCGCATAATAGCTATTAATATTTGTTAACATTAGGGTCTCAAGATTTCTTTCTATAATTGAATAAAGAGACTCTTTAATTTCTTTTTGGTTAGCAATTTGGACTTGCTCCTGCAAAAAAAATATTGCCTGTTCTGCCTTATTAAGATCCTTGTCTCTTAGGAGAGAATTCAGTGAGTCAATTATTTTTGTCAACAGGTCTTGGGCATAAACTGGAGAGTAATGCTCAACTCTCAGAGAAATAAAATTATTAGAGGGATTTACATAAACGTTAAATATTTCTCCATGAAATTTGTTATAAATCTTGTAGAACTGTGGGCCATCACTTCTAATCCCCTTATCTTCATTGATTATCCATTTTCCCGTTGCTTTATCAAAGATATCTTTTTGATATTTTAAATTATCTGAACTTAGATCATAGCTCTCAATTGCATATATATTTGGTGCTACCTCTTGATGTTCTAAAATTAATTGTTTTAAGAAATCTCTAGATTTCAATGTTTCAACAACTAAATCTATTTTTGCTTGAATCTCTGATCCAGGAAAATTTAATCCCACCAAACCACCAATACTTTGATATCCACTTGTTAAGGATTGCATTGAGCTTATTGTTGTTTCAGATACCTTTAAGTTGCTCGAAGAAACATATTTTTCTTCGAAATAGTAGGATGAAATAGTAAAAAATATACCACTTAAAAGAGAAGCAAATATGATAAGCTTCAAATTCTTTAAAATATGCAAATACAGTTTTAGATAAAGGTCCATTGCTCTATAAATTCATATTATACATACTATTTAAGAATCTCTTTTTTAATATCAGCTAAAAAAATAAAAAATATCAAAATTCTATTTTTTACTTTGATATAGATTGTCTAAATCTTTCTTGCTCCCAGTTTAATAGGCTGTATATTTCAGCTTTCTCTAAGGTGTTAACTTCATGATTTCCTTCAAGAATATTTAAAAAGACTTTTTTAAAGCACTCAAGTTGATCAATTACTCCTAGGGGATTCTTGCCTGAATAATAAATACCGACATTTTTAATAAAAATAAGATGATTATCATTAATTTCATTCTTTGCATCTTCAATACAGTTAAAAATGCTTGCACTTTCTCCAAGAAAAACAACATGATCTGGAGAATAAGCCCAATGAAGTTCTAGATGTTTCATAAAAAAATCGTTATTACATATCATGCATGGATTCTCTTGGCTAATTAAATGATATGCTTTAGAACTTATTTTGATAGATTTCGGAGGTTGTGACTTGCTAGTGTTTGGAGAACTTTTTGAAGATTTGAAGTTTTTGTTGAGAAAATCCTTAATACTAGTCCTTAAAAGATTGATTTTATTATCTATTTCCTCAATTCTTTCACCACATATTATTATTCCATGATTTTGCAGGAAGAGGATGTCGCATTTATTTTTTCCATTTAATTCCTTATTAATAGCCTTAGCTAAATCGGAGCCGGGCTTAACATAGTCAATAAAAGCATACGAAAAAGAGTTTGGTAAGATAGATTTAAGAAGTGATTTATATTCTTTTAAAACCAGAATTGATAGCGAGAATGTTTCATGCAAGTGAATTATCATTTTTGAGTCGATCAAGAGATGAAAAGATGTTTCTATTGAAGGTCTTAAATTGTTAAGAGAATCATTTGAAAAACTATGCTCCATACCTGTTTCAATTAATTTATCTCTTGATTGCTGGAGTGGCAAAATGGCAAAAATATTTTCATTGGTTGCATTAGAAATCCATTTACCAGAACCTTTAATATATAAATATTCTCCATCTTTAATTGAAATATTACCTCCTGCTCCTTGAACAAAAGTACTATCTTTTCCAAGTTTTTCACAAAATTTTAAGAATTCCTTATCAATTTCAATCATATTATTTTATTCTTGATATAAGCTTCCTAACATCAGAAAAATCCTCAAAAGAAGCATCAGGTGCCTGCTTTTCTTTTCCTAGAGTTATTCCTGAATGTATTTTTTGAAGAGTTACTGCTCCAATAGTCTCTTTAGCTCCCTGAATGTCATTTATAGGGTTATCACCAATCATCCATAAAGTTCCATCTTTAACATTTGCTTTTTCCAAAGCAATCTTAAATGGGGCTTGATGAGGTTTGTCAAAACCAGCCTCCTCACTTGTAACAACAAAATTGAAACTATTTTCTAAACCAAAATATACTAATTTCCTAAACTGTATTTGAGCTGTTAAGTCGGTAACAACAATTGCTGGTATACCAAGGATTCTTAAGTCATCTAGAAGATCTTTTACTGCACTAAACAATCGCGCCTCTGAAAGGAAGGTTCTCCAGTATGTTTGCTCTAAATCTAGCGCCAAGAGAACTTGCGAGCCTAAGCCTAAAATCTCCATCATTCTTTGCATATATAACAATCTACTATGTGAGGCTGCAGTTCCGTCAATTGTTTTTTTGACGTCTTCTCTTGCTAATTTAAAAGATTTTTCAAAGTCCTCATCAGAAATAGAGAAAACTCCTATAACTTTAGATTTCACTGCCATCATTCCTGCTTTATGAGGTACATCATATGCATAAAGTGTATTATCAGTATCAAATAGAACAGCACTGGGTAAATTAGTAAACTTTTCTTTTTTGTAAAGTTTCATTCAATGATGCTCCTTGTAGCTAGTTGACTAATTTGAGAAAAAATAACAATTTGCATTATACCAAGCATGCCGTCCTCCCATTTAGGGTTTTCATCTAAATACTCCAAGGTTTCTGGAGATAATAGGGCTGCAGCCTGTGCCATATCTTCAGATTTTGATTCACCCTCAATTTTTAAAGTTACTTCTGATCCATCTTCATTATTTATCATATCTACATGCAATCCACATATTCCAACCAATACTCTTTGAAGAGCAGTTTCATTGTATGAGTTCCTAATAGTAATAGCTATTTTTAATCTTGGATCATTTGACTTTTCTAAATTAGCTATTGAATTTTTGTTTAGAGATTTTAAAGATATTAAAATATCAGCATGGGATGATTGAGGTTTAATAAAACGCTTTGAATCATTTTTTCTTGATTCAATGGAAGATAGAACTTTTTCTATAGAGTGGCCCCTTTCGAGGACATCTCTTCTAATTTTAAAAAATTTTCTTAATTCCTCATCGATATCAAGAAAAATCTTTAGATCACAAGCATCCCTAACTATGGGTAGTGAAAAGGTATGAAGACCGCTAACTAATATGAATTGATTACTTTTAATGACTCTCGGCTTTGTCATTTTCCCTGATTTGTGGTCATAGTGTCTTTGACTTATTGATTTTCCATCACGCAAACTAAAAAGATCGTTACTAAAAGAGTGTAAATCATTTGCTAAGGGGTTTACATGAGTCATAACTTGCCACATTGGACCATGCCTATCCCACCTATGATAATCATCGCCAGAAAGTTTTACAGCCGAATGTGATCCAATTAAAGACTCTAATGAATCTGATAAGGTGTCCTTACCTGAACCTGAATCTCCAGAAATACCAATGATTATTGGTTTTGAATTGAAACGAAAAAAACTACTTTTTGTTATTCCTTCCCTCCACATACGATATGCAATAAGCCCACCTATAAATAACATAATGGTTTGCATCAATTGCAATGTTACATCTTGAGCTAAGAGATAACTCATTAGTTGCATTAGATATAAATTATCCCAATATGATATAAAATTTATATCTGCAGTTACGAAAACATTAAGCAAGTAAGCAAACGAGAAAATAATTATTAGGTTTATGGAAACTACATCGCTTCTTGCTTGATAAATTACTAGAAATGGTAAAACCCAAACAAACCATCCTGGTGAGCTTGGAGTGAGTAAAACAATTGTTAAAAAGCTTACTCCTACAAAAATACAAAATAGCTCAAAATTTAAAGGCCTTACTCTCCAACCCATGTAGAGTAAAACTAAATATAATAAAGGTAGAATATATGCAGAGACATCGCTACCGAGCGATAATACTAAGAAAAATATCTTAGACATCTCAGGATTGCCAAATAACATTAAAATTGCGGACTCAGAAGCAATAAAAGGTAATCCAATCAATGTAACAAGAAGTATGAAAGTAAAACAAAAAGATTTTAAATGGTGCCTGTGAGATCTGTTATTAAGAATGTAGATTAAAAAAAATGGTAACGCAATAAGCATACTTAATTTTGCTGATATTGCTAATACAAGCAATGAAGAACTTAAGATAAATTTTTTATCTTTCAAGAAAAGAACTGCAAATAATAAAATTAAGACAGGTATCAAATCATTAAGGCCTAACGCATAGGTAGCAACTATGATAATTGGTGATAGCCAATAAGTTTTAAGTACTAAATTAGTTTTATTTGGCAATAATTTAAACAAAACAAGACAAAGTAAAATGTCAGCTAAAAATAAAGTTATAAAATATGCAAAAGAGCTCTCAATATTGAATAAATTAAATAAAAAAGTAATAGGCAAAAGAGCAAACCACATCATGAATCCATAAGGGAAAGCTTCAGGGTTACCCCCGGAATCAAGCCATACTTGCCATGGATCTAAACTCAAATTTGACGAGGTTTCAATCATAAATGGGTTGTACCAGGTATTAACTGCAAGAGACTCAAAAAATATCAAACATATTAATCTCAGTAAAATACCTAACCAAAAAGAGAAACTATAGGCCATTATCCTGAGTCCATTCACAAGTATCTTTCCCATATATCTAATCTTTTTGAACAAATTGCATCGGGCTTTATGTTCTCATTAATGAAAAGCTCATTATATTTCTTTATTTCTGTTTTTGGATTAAATCCTTGTAGCTCTGGTGAAACAATACAAATTTTATATCCTAAATCTTTAAGCGCTCTAAAACTTTCATTTAACAAAGGGAATTTTGTAAAGCAATCAACCCATATCCAATCTATTTTTTTACTGAGAGACTTAGCAGTTTCTATTGATTCAAACTCAGAAACTCTTAAAGCGCATCTAGATTCACCTGAACTTATAGTCTTAATTAAAAATGGGAACGATTGATCAAGAAAGAAAAAATCATCAATATTATATTTCTTCATATATTTCAAAAGTTCTGTCTCTAATCCCTCTTCTTTTACATTTAATATCAATGTTCCATGGCGAAATTCTTTTATCCAATCAGAAAATATCTCTCCTGATAAAAAAGGATCATGTTGAATAATTAAATTACCATTTGAACTTCTAATATCTACTTCTATTCCAAAATTTGTATTTGTATCTTTGAGTTGATCAATTGTATTAACTCTGTGAGATATTAATTTCATTTTCTCTTTATTCTTTTTATTAATTTTAGGCTGAAAGACATTGTTCGCTTGATAAATTTTATTCGAGACATAAATCCAAAGTTCCATTTAGAAACTCCATGCGCTCTCAGGCCAAAGAATACAGGGAATCTAAAAACTTTTAAATTATTTTTCTTTGCTAAATAATATGCATAAAGGTCTAAAGAAAAATCCTTTGGTGGCTCATCCCAACAATTAAAGAACTCTTTTGAAAACATTGTTGGCTGCGCATTAATGTCCCAAAGGTTCTTTCTTAATAAAGCACTCTCAAATATACTCATTCCTAATGTAAAAATTGAGTCCAGTAACGGCCTTCCGTATCTTCTGCCTTTACAAAAAATATCATCTCCATGCTTATCAAAAAAATCTAGGCCAACTAATGCATCTGCAGGATCGGTCTGCATATCTGCATGAGTCCAGCCCAAAATTCTTCCCTTAGCTGAATTAAGGCCAGCTAAAATCCCATTTCCATAACCTTCATTTTCTTTAACATGTATAAATCTGCAGCCAGGATATTTTGATAAATTGCTTTTCATAACCTTTTGAGTTTCATCTGTTGACCCATTATCTACAAGAATTACTTCAATCTCTTTATCAAGAATGAGTGCTTTACATCTGTCAAGCAGAAGAGGTAGATTTTCTGCTTCATTAAAACATGGAATGACTAAAGAGAATTTCATGCTACATGTTAGAAACTATATAAACGGCACCACCCATCCCATAAGTAAATACTCTTCTCACTTCTAGTCCGCAATTTAAAACACATTCATCGAAAGCTCTCTTTACTCCTTTACTTTTACTTCCTTTATATGAGTAGTAATCATCTAAGATAATGAAAGTTCCTTTTTGTATTATTTTTTCGCAAAAAGTTAGTGCTTCTCTTGAGCTTGAATAAGTATCGCTATCAACGAAGATTATCCTTGCTTTTTTAATTCCAAACGTATCAGGTCCAGAAGCAAGAGATTCATTAAAAAAGCCAGGTATGAGTGAGAAACTAGTATCTTTTGCAACTTTTTTTACTCTTTTCTCTACTTTCTTAAAATCTGTATTGAAATTTTCATCTGTATAAAATGAATGTTCATCATCTTCTTTTATTTCACCAAATCCGCTAAAGGAATCAAAGCCATAAAATCTTGTTTTTTTCACAGTTGGATTAAGATATTCTGTTTTTTTGGAACATCTTATGGCATGACAAAATGAACTTCCAGTAAAAACCCCAAACTCAAGATAATCACCTTCCACATTCTCAATTGCAGATAGATAATGAACTTTCTTAATAATATAATATTTTTCGAGATTATGAATCATAGCTGGATTTAGAGCAGCTATGAGACTAGAAGATATTGTTTGAAGAAATTCTAACTTTGCTAGGAATCCAAATTTACTTTTCATTAATATCCCCTATTTTTCTAAAAACTATGAACTTTTGTCCAACAAAATTATTAGTAACTGCAAAAAAAGCTCCTATTATCCAACTTATTCTATAGTCAATTTCTAAAATATTAGTTGAAATAACAATAATCATACTCATAATTATTCCGCCTACAATATATACCAAATAAAATGAAATAAGTAATTTTTTACTCGAATCAAATATCTTCCCAAACACCCATTTTCTCCCAAAATTATAAGATATATAGATGCCGAATGTGTAGCCAATCAAAGATGAAAGAAATAATCCTACTCCCAAAAAATATAAAAAGAGGTATATAAAAAAGTTAGTTATATTTGATAAAACTCCAACAACCAAAAAACGAAAAATTTCACGAATCATTAAAGCTTTGCTTCCAGATCATATTTTTGACAGGGTCTGAATCTATCATATTTTTGAATATTTCTTTTAACTTAGTGTTTGGAATTCTTTTATCATCTTCTAGTTTGTAAGGATGTGATTGCCAAAGATGAAAACATGATTGCCAATACTCAAAAGTTTTTAAATCATTGGGAGTTCCCCAACATAAAAAGCTTTCAACTTCAAATAGCACACACTTTAATCCAAGATTGAGTGCATCTTCTATGCATGAATCCATATAAAACTCATTATTTATTTTTCCATCACGATCAAATAGACTATTGGTAACAGTATTAAAGGTTTTAATATTTTTAAAAGTAAAAACTCCTAAGATTATTGGATCGCTCTTGGGATCATTAAGTGGATCTTTAACCGAAACTTTCTTTATATTATTGTTATTATCAGTTTCTAACCAACCGTACATCTTCGGATTTCTAAATGCATTAGCATAGCCTTTGATTCCCCAAACAATTAAATCAATTTCAGGATTATTAAGCAACGTTTCAAATTGTTGAATATTATAAATTATTCCACTATCGCAAACTCCTATCGTTAGCGGAGAAATATCTTTTGAATTGTCTTCAATAATCTCATTCACACCAAGAGTCGCGGTTTTGGCTTGTCCATCAGTTATATAATCAATTGTCTTTATAATTAAATTTGGAAAATTTTCAGTTAGTTCTTTTTTAACTTCTTCATATCCTTGCATATCGGATCTTATGACGAAGACATAGTTATTGCTTTTAGGTAGGTCTCTGGTAGATTGAATAACCATTGGTAAGCCAGAAACATTTATAAGAGGCTTTGTTTCTATGTAACCTTGGTCTGCAAACCTTTTTCCAAGCCCTGCCATAGGTATTACAGTTGAACCCTTTTGAGTATTTTTGTCTTCATCCTTAGAAAGTAACGATACGAAAGCTTTAGACCAATAATTATATTCGTCAACATCCTCAGGAGTTCCCCATTGCATAAAATGTTGAAGAGGATAAACGGTTACTGAATTAGGTTTCTTAACAAAATTTTTATATGCCAAACTTACGTAGTACTCACCACCAACTTCTAAGCCTTCTTCAATCATGAAGTCAAATGAATCAAACATTATCCTTCCTGAAGAAAAATAATATGTCCCACTTGATGCATATTCATTCATTCTGTTATTGGTATAAGGTTGCTTTTCCTGAATATCCTCCACCCAACCATTATTTTCTTTTAGATATGCATAGTTAGTATTGCCAAGAGAGTGAGGATGAAATCCTTTATATGCGGGTATTGATCCTAAACATTTTATATTTTTAACAAAATTCTTAAAATGGGCCCAATCCCAATAACAAGTAAAATCACAATAATTAACTACAACTGGTTTATCTAGACTTAAATATTTTTTTATTTTCTGTACAGCAAATACTGGTCCATTTTTATGAGGTTCAATAGAATAAATTTTTCCAGAAGGGCAGTACTGATTTAGAATATTTCTCATTTTATAATCAGCATTTTCAAGATGCTCTCTATTGCAAATAAAATGAAAATCAGTTTCTCCAGGGAACATATCAATGACATGTGCAATTATTGGTTTGTCCTGAACTTCAATTAGCGGCTTTGGTATATCATAACCCGCTCTTCTAAACCTCTCACCAAAGCCAGACATTGGAATGACTATCTGCATTTTTATTTACTCATTTGAAAATATTAAGAGAGTATTTGTTTATAAAGATCAATATATCTCTCAGCAACAATGGTACTATCAAATTCTTTTAAAATCTTACTTCTTGCATTAAAAGATAGCTCATCATAATTTTTGGCATTTAAAACCCATTCAATTCCCAATGCCAAATCCTCACTTTTAAATGGTTTTGCAAGAAATCCATTTTTTTTATGCTCTATCATGTCCCCATTCCCATCAATTTCAAATCCTACAACAGGTGTTCCACAAGCCAGGCTTTCTACTATGCAATTTGCAAGATTCTCTTGCAAGCTTGGCACTACTGTAACATCAACAGCACTATACAAAGTTGAAAGACTAACGTCATCACTCAGTTTACCAAGGTAGTGTGTTGGGAAGCCTAAATCAGGGCTATCTTTTGGTTTGCTACTTCCAAAAACTATAAGCTCAACTTCTGAACAAGTTAATAACTTAAAAGCCTTTCTTAATTCATTAAAACCTTTTCTAGGATCACTTGTTGCAGACATAGCACCAAAAAGAACTAATTTTTTGTTTTTTGGAAGGTTCCATAGATCTCTTGCAGAATCTTTATCAAATTTTTTAAAAATTTTAGTATTTATAGGATTCGGAATATTGACATGATGATTATTTCCTAAAAGATAGCTAGATTTTGAGCATTCATTAATCCATTTGCTTAATCCAACAATCGTTATATCATTTTTTTTTGAGTATGTTTTATGTTTCCTTCTAAAAATTCTTGAACTTAAATTGGATTTTCGTTTGCTTCTTAAAGACGCACAATTACCATTTTTTTCTTTATAG
>MDTC01195608.1_pt1 | contig 11069 bp, 14 predicted proteins | sample 811181 | NCBI WGS metagenome assembly MDTC01 (sample SAMN05326644, study PRJNA326480) | marine metagenome | isolation source: seawater | place: Pacific Ocean: North | collected 2011 | reverse complement strand
TTTTTTGCAGCAGGTTTGTCTGTTTTCAACCCGGACAGCTCGTAAATCATGTATCGAAGCTCCACAATGTCCAGGTTCTCCTCACGAAACACACTATTCACGATTCCAGTGTCACTCAGCACTATGCCCATCAACAAATGTTCAGTACCAATTTGATTGGTGCCCATGCTCAAAGCTTCTGCACCAGACAACGATATGATCTCTTTCACCTTGGGAGAGTAATACACCTGGTCATGTCGTCGATATCTACTCAATGTGGGTGTGTCATTACCGGTTTGTATCTGTTTGAGATTGTCCATCACACGTCTTTTGAATTTGGTGATGTCTATTTTGAGTTTTTTTAATGAACGAATCGCGATGTCTCGTGTGCTTTTCACACACAACAAGCAGTACAATATGTGTTCAGATGTCACATATGTTTGTTGCATCTGTATTGCCAACACAGTGGCATCCTGCAGAACATTTCTGGCTCCGTTAGTTACAGTGTATTCACCTTGTGGTTCATCGTCCATGTACAAATATTTATATATAAAACACGTGATATCAATCACATTCAGCATCTAAGCTATCTTTATAATCTCTAACAGTTTCCATTATTAAATCAATTAGATCCTGCTGATCATCTGCTTCAATGTCATAACTATCAAGCTTGATCACATCAACCTGATAGTCATTTGTGTTGTCATATATAATTAATTGCATGTGTCTATATTTAACATTACAGTTGCATTTATCGAAAAATATACGATAATATATGTATGGTTATTGAGGTTTCGCATGAAAGTCCGATCAGTATTTTAAAAGAGTCTGGACAATACAATGATTATGGTTATGCACTGGTGCATCTGTTTGAGACACACCACAATTACTACAATCATTACAGGCAGATGAGAACCACAACCGACACTCCAGTGTTGTTGGACAACAGTATTTTTGAGCTGGGTAAAGCATTTGACAGAAACAAATATGTGAGATGGATTGATTCTCTCGAACCAAACTATTACATTGTACCGGATGTGTTGGAACATGCGGATGACACCATTCAAACATGGAAAGACTGGATGACGTATCAGACAGACAATACAAATGCTCTAGGAAATGGTGCATTGAAAATAGGTGCAGTACAAGGTAAAACATGGGATGATCTAGTGAGGTGTTATCAATTCATGGGAGACAATGCAGATTATATTGCTATAAGTTTTGATTATAGTTATTATGAACATACTGGTAGAATCACAACAACAGCTGCTGGTAGGAAGCTGCAGCTGTGGTGTTCAGGTAGACAGCGCTTCATAAGTCAATTGATAGATGAAGGTATATGGAGGTGGGACAAACCACACCATCTGTTGGGATGTAGTCTAGCAAAAGAATTTAGTTATTATGTTGACAATAATATACACAATATTAAGAGTGTTGATACAAGTAATCCGGTTGTGGCTGGCATCAAAAACCTCAGATACAACGAAGCGTTTGGACTAGAATACAAACCGAAATGCATGTTAGCAGATCTTATAGATCATAAAGTAACAGATACAGAATTAGAAAATATAATTTACAACACCAATATGTTTAAAAAAATAATAAAACGAAAATGATAAAAAACAAAAAGTGGTTCGCATTTTTTAGTCACACCGGCAGTGAGATTGTGAACTTATACAAAAGGTTAGGCGTGGCACCAGACTGCATTACCACAAACAAAAGCCCTGGTGATAAAGACATAGACAGTGGTATATTCGATCTACCCTCACGTATACAGTACATGAGCAACAAGCCTCGAGTAGCTGATTATGATAGCCTACTAAATGAGTGTATGGATAGTTGTATCTGCACGTTGCACGGATGGATGAACATAGTACCAGGAGTTATATGCAAGGATTATGAGATATACAACCTGCATCCTGGTCTAATCACAAAATATCCTGAGTTGAAAGGCAAGGATCCACAAGATAGAGTTCAAGATCATCACGATAAAATAGGTGTCGTTATACACAAAGTTATACCAGAGATTGATTCTGGAGAGGTGCTAGTAGAAGTATCTCAAATCAATCCATGTTCGAACATACACGGCACATTGAAGTCTACAGCATTAGAAGCTTGGATAGCATTGTTTGAAAAGAAACTTCTAGCTGCATGATTGCTCCATGGAACGGTCTTAACGCCAGAGGCAAAATTCTAGCAACATGTTGTCTCATCAACTTAATGGTAGCAATATATGTGGCTGTGAGTGGTTCGTACATGAGCTTGTTCTCAATTGCTGTTGCAATGTTTTGTGGCATGAGCACATATTCACCTCGAAGTCAGTATGTAGATGCTGCAGATATAAACAATCGTTTTAAAGATGAAGAGCTTTAAACATTTGTTTCAGGGTGAGATAAACAAATTGAAAGCGTCTGTATCCAGAGACCCCACAAATAAAGACAATTTGTTGATGTTGAATTTCATGCAAGAAGCGGCTGACATGGATGTTGATAAATTGAGTAAAGATTTACAGAAATGTATAGAGGCTTGGCCATGTGTTAAAACAGTCTTAATCATGACAATCTGGTTACTTTTAAGAGAGAATGACAGAAGAGCAAAACAGACAGTTTGACACAGGTGCACAACGTGACACCGGAGATGGAAAACTTCGCATGTCATTGATACCACAACGTGAATTGGAGAGAGTCATGCTCAGATACTTGAATGGTGCCAACAAATATGGAGAGAACAACTGGATGAAAGGCATGCCGCTAAGTGTGTATTATGATTGTGCCCATCGACATTTGTCTGCATGGTGGAATGGTGACCAAGATGAAGATCATGCAGCTGCTGTCGTGTGGAACATGCTGTGCGCCATGTGGACCGAGACTGACAGTAAGAACAAAACGCATGACCCACATGGCATGCCTCTACAAAATATGAATGACAAGTGGAAATTTCCGAACGACACTGTATAATAGTAATATGTTGATCGGATTCACAGGTGCATAAAGCACAGGCAAAAGCACATTACTAGAAGCGATGTGTTGTGATGAACATTACAGAAAGTGTTCCTTTGTGAAAGAGGTCACTAGAAAAGTGGCAGGCAAAGGGTTGAACATAAATGATGCCGGTGATGATGTCACACAATTGTTCATTTTGAGTGAACATCTATACAATCACCATTCAGATGAAGAGTGCATGATTCTGGACAGATGCATTATAGATGGTTACATATACACAAGGTGGTTGTATGAACAACAAAAGGTTAGTGAATGGGTGTATGTACACGCATGTAAGCTGCATGATATACTGGTAAAAAAATTAGATGTAGTGTTTTATACAGAACCAGAAGATGTGAAGTTGGTTGATGATGGCACTAGAAGCACAAATGTAGATTTTAGAAACGACATAATAAGACTATATGATGAGTATTTGAATACTCGTCATCACGTATTTAAAATAATCAGATTGAAGGGTGATGTAGCGTCCAGAATGTCCACAATTAAAAAATCTTTAGCAATTTAAAATGAGTAACGCAGTATTAGATAATTCGCGAATCAGCAAACATCTGGGTCAAATCTCAGAGTATAAAGATCAATATGATCCAGGTTTGTTGGTTAAAGAGCCACGCAGCAACAATAGAAAACATTTGAATATACAAGACGATGATCTGCCTTTTGTTGGTTCTGACACATGGAACGCATATGAAGTGAGTGGTTTGACCACCGGTGGCATGCCGGTTGCAGGTGTGACCAAGATTGTGTATCCATGTGACAGCAAATACATAGTGGAGAGCAAGAGCATCAAACTATATTTTAACTCATACAATATGTACAAATGCGCTCCATCACCGGATGCTGTGTTGAATTTTATTGATCAGCATGCAACTGATGATCTTAGTAGATTATTGGAAACAGATGTGCAGGTCAAAACATTACCAGCTTCTTACGCAGCTGAGGGAGAAAGTGTTTTAAGTGATTACAGGTACATCACATTAGAGGAATTTTTCCCACAAGAGAAATTGAGGGACATGCAAGTAGACACATATGCTGAGACACCAGAGTTGTTGGAATTGTATCAGCTCCCTACAGAACACAATGAGAATGGTGATGAAATTATCACAACACCTTTTGTTCCCAGAACCACGAGATGGCACAGCAGCTTGCTCAAGAGCAATTGTCGAGTCACAAGTCAACCGGATTGGGGGGATGTTTATATCATGTGCAGAGGTCAACATCAAGTCACTGCTGAGAGTCTGTTAAGGTATATTATATCCTTTAGAGACGAGTGTCACTTTCATGAAGAGATTTGCGAGACAATATACAAAAGATTACTGGACGCTTTGCACCCAGAAGAACTAGTAGTCACATGCTTGTATGCACGTCGAGGTGGTATAGATATCAACCCGGTCAGAGGCACAAGCATGCGAGTGATTGAGCGTGAGTGTGCTGATTTGATCAACCCGGTAGTACAACACATGAAAACTGCCAAGCAATAGACAAAAAAAACGACTCTCCAGCATCACCTGTGAGAGTCGAAAAATTTTTTTATCGCCGTGTGTATCATTTCAACGGCTCTAAGTTTCTTGCAGTATCGTTTAGAAGTACACGGACGTGACGCCTGGGGTGAATCCTTCACCGCCAAGATCTTTGATCAAAATCAAGTGGTAGTACAACTCGGCTCCGAAGATGTTGTCAACAACGCCGTAACGTGTCAACAGACCAACGCGAGGAGCAAAGTCGTTAGGACCAATCGTGCGTTGAACCATTACAGGAATGTAAGGACAGTAGATGATACCGGTGTCGTAGAACTCAGGTCCCTTGTATCCAAGGAGCACATAGTTGAGTTCTGGGGCATGCGCGGTAGCAAATTTACCCGAGTTTCTCTTGTCTCTGGGGTCCAGAGACGCGTCTTGGGTAAACGCAGGATTTTGAGCTTCTGTACGTGTGTCACGATATACATTGAATCGTCCGCCAAGATTTCCGACGCGAGCGATACCAACCGGTTGGGTGTTAACACTGCCTTGAACTTGCATCCACTGAAACTCAGGGAGCATCTCAAGAATAGCGCACACTTTGGGTGTAGCGATCAAAAAGTTCGCAGCACCACGACGGTTGCGGACCGCAATGCGGTTCGCTTCGACGATGATCTTAGCATATAAGTCACGATTGCGTTCTGCCATCCAACGGCCGTCGGCTGTCTTAGGACTCCAGCTGCTGTAACCTTTTCCGTTACCAGCATTAAGAGCAACTTGAACCATTCTCATGATCATTTCACGGTCGATTTCAGCCTGAATTTCATACGACATTGCGTTTGTCAATTCAGTATCGATATCAATACCGTTCATGTTCTTGAGATCTTGTTCAAGCTCGACACTCCAACGAGCAGCAAGCCTACGAGTTCCAGCTTCAACAGCGGTCTTCTCAAAAGAGATTTCCATCTGAGGAATTTCACTGGTTAGTTCATAATCGGCTAGCTTTTGTGCAACACCGGCGTCTGTATCACTGAAGGTCCATTCGTCTGCTTTACCTGTGAGGTCTTCAGACGATGTACCAGTGAAACGACTATCAAGGAATTGATAACCGGCTTCTTCGTCAAGTGCACCAGCACCACCAGCGGGACTGGAAGCGCCCGCAGACACGTCCATTTTCTTACCGGAAACACCAGCACCAAGTGCATCACTTGAATACTTGTAACGAAGAGCAAAAGCAAGACCAACAGGACCACTCATGGGCTGAACACCAACGATTTCGTTAGTGATCAACTCGGGGAAGGTACGACGGATCATTGGAATCAAGATCTTGGGAAGACGGGCATCACCTGTGGCATAGCTGTCCTGGGCTGGGGTCATTCCTCCCCCTGTAGCACCTGGTGCAACACTACCAGCACTGAACATTGAACCGGTACCTCCGGCAACATTGGCTTCCTCGATACACCAGTTCTCTTGGTTTTCCAAAAGAATGGCGGTGTTCAAGCGTGTGTGGTCGTCTTCGATTGTCTTCACATTGCTGGAAGAGTAATCAAGAACTGGACTCCATTTCTCAAGCAGCGCGCTAGCGCGGGTTTCATCAATATAACTTTGTGAATTTTTTACTTGTGACATAGCTTATTTCTCCATACTCAGATCAATTAGATCTCTACTGCATAAATTGGTTAGAATTTTCCAAGCTCTCCCATGTACACATTTTCTACATGGGCATACTTGTCAGAATCTGTTGAGGTGTGTTTGTTTTTAACTTGCTCGGTAAGCACCGGGCGGTCAACATTCTCAGCTTTTGTTTCAGCTTGCTTTTTGTACTGCTCTAGTTTTTCTTCTTCTGTACGATCAAACAGCTTCAAAGTGTAATCAAAATTCTCATTGATAAAATCTGTGGTCTTCTCGCTCAACACACGATAGATGTATTTGGCTTTTTCTTCTGGAAGATCAGCTGTTTTCTCTGTCAACAGGATGTGTGACTCTAACTGACGAACACGAGCACCAAGCTGGCCGTTTTGTTCGTTCAATTGATTGGTCTGAGCGGCTGATTCATCAAGTTGTTGTTTGCCATCCTCAATTGCGTCTTTGATGTACTCTTTGCTCAACGCGAAATTGACAGCCAGGTCTTTTCTGAGACCCTCGAGCACTGTGAGTGCTTTTTTGTTCTTGACAGCTTTCTCAACTGATTCTGTTGGAATATGCTCCTCAAGAAACTCATCAAGGTACGTGCTGATTGATTCAACAAGTGTGTTTTTAAATTCGTCAGCATCACCGCCTACTGCGCTTTCATATTTTTTCACAACAGCACTGAGTTTTTGAGAGTGGTTCTGATCAATGGCCTCCACTATCTTCTCTAGCTTGACGGTGTGATCCGTGTCTATCGCTTCTAGAAGCTTTTCGAGCTTCTGGGCATGGCTTTCATCTTGCTCTACGAGCGCCTTTTCAACTTGAAGTGCAACACGCTGTTCAACACTCTCATTAAAAATGGTCTCGATCTGCGCGAGGATGTCTTCGGTGAGAATGTCTCCGGCAGCTTCTTTTAGTACATCGGTAATGTTGTTCATTTTAAAATAAAGGTTTGGTTCTAAAAGTATTTATTTTATTGAGCAACTTATTCTCAATAATTGACTTTAAATATTTGTTTGCACTAGCGTAATCATTGATTGCGACGCTGGTGATGAACCGCGACAGTTGCGGACGTGTGTTAATATTTTGTTTGCTCATAGCTTGTTTATAAATTGTATGATCTGTTCAGTTAAATATGTTTTCATCTGATCAGAATTCTTAGGCAACGTATTGAGACTGTTTTCTATCTTCTCGTAATATGGTACAAACTTTCCATCGTTGTTGCATATCCACTGTTTGTTCTCTAAAATACCGTTGACAAACGCGTCTGTGCAGCTTGGATCCGCAACACAATCAACAGCAACAAGTCTCATGTCACCAACCTTGTTAATACCGTCCGTACCCTCAGTTAATTTGCCAAGTGATCTAGTGCTCATACCCACTTTGACACCATCTTGTATCAGTGACTCAACAATCTTACCACATGGGGTGGATAGCACTTTGCTTTTGCCTATAAATTTGTTACCTTCTTGTTTGAGCTCAGTTACCATATGACAGGCCCGTTCTAGATCGACATCGGCTGTTGTGGGATGGTTCAATTCACCCATCGCGCGACCTTGTGCCACCATCTCTTTGATGTATCTCTCCACCTCACGATTCATCTCATCAAGAGGATATATTCTGTTGTTTTTGTTTATTCTCTCAGCTTCCATGAACACACCGTGTATGAACATGTTTTTTTGTTTGCTGTCGGTGTTCTCTTCAACAATATATTCAAAATTTTGGTCTTGAGTGGTCTCTACTAGTAAGTTTAATGACATGTTACTAAGTATTTATCAAACTAAACAAGAAGTCTACCGTTTTCGTGTGAATAAATGATCTTCGGTCAGTATTTGAAACTTGTATCCACGTTTTTTACACCACTCTTGTGCCGCTTTCCATTTGGCTATATTCACTGCATAAGTCATGTTCTCATGTAGTATTGTTGTTTGTTTTTTGTTGCCATGTTGTGTGGGTCTCCGCGTTTGTTTTTTAGGTTTTATCTCGATAAGATACTTGGTTATCTTATCACCTTCACGTAACTTGACCATGTTGTCCACCATGTATCGATGAGGTCTCTTGTCAACAGGTGACACGTAAGGTATCACAACGTTTTCACTTGACCATTCAACAACATTCGGATTGTTATCACACCACCGGAAAAATTTCAATTCCCAGCTGCTCAAATATCTAGGAGTGCCTCTACCAACATATTTCTTTTTGTTGCTAGGAGAATATAATCCTTGTTTGTATTGTGTGTACTTTTTTTTCTTCACCCCACAAAAAACTTGATCGGTTCCGCGTCTCCTAAACCAGGGGCTGAACCACTATACAAGGATTCCTCGAGTTTTTGTTTCTCTTGATTGCCCTCGCTCAACAGCTCGCTGTAATTAGGAGCTCCACCACCAAACAAATTGGTGCCTTGGTATTTGCCTCTGATACGAGCAACCGTTATTTTTGTCAATGCCAACGCGTATTGTTGAACCCAAACTTCTTTGATCACATGTTCAACCGGTTTTTCCAAATAGCATCCCACCGCACCAAAAAATTCTGCTCTGCTCATCTCTCTAACTGGTTGTGGTGTGATGTATAATCGTTGTTCGCGGTCGTTGAATCGAAACGCGAATTTTTGTGATAAAAGTTTCTCTCGCATGCTGAGCCATTCCTTTAATACATACCAACTAACCAGGTCAAAGCCATACTTGCCCATGGCATAACTGAAATAAGTTTGTTGTGCCAATGTTTGTTCGATGGTGAACAACGTGTTGATACCACTGGTGGAGCCTTCTTCAAACGCGAACACATCAACAACTTTTCGGTGAGTACCAAGCAGTGAATCCATGCCCCTTTTGTATGACGTGAGTTTGGTGTCTCCAGCCGCCGGTTGATAGTTGGCGATGGTCAAAGTGGCGACACCTGGTACTGTGGCGTTACACACAATCTCCACTTGATCACCACCAGTACGAACATTGAATTGCACCCGAGGTGTCTCGGTGGTGTATGATGTGCCATACTCAGCAACTGACGCATCAACTTCATCTGTTATGTCGTTGTATAGAGCCGTGATCAAATATTTGGTAGCATGGTGATAGTAATCAGCTTGATACTCTAGCAAATACTCGACTGGTCCGGTGCTCGCGGACCCAACTGTGTAACTATGCACCACTCGATCGGTGTTCAAGATTTTCACCTCAACAGTTACTGATGGTTGATCTCGTTGGGTTTGAGAATCAGTGATTGTCCCGCTCATCTCAGGTGTGTTGTCCAGCAATGTGGGCATGTACAACCCTTTGTGCAACTCGTACAAAGAGCTGTGAAACACCAGATACTCCTCTGTGTAACCAGCAAATTTAGTGAACAACTCACAAGCTTGTGCTATGTTGTCATACACTTGAGCTTGATGTGCTTCAATATTGACTTGAGGGTAACCAAGCGAGAACGCGATTCTCTCGGACAGCTTGTTGATGTCAGATATGCGACTGTTCAGATGTGTGCTGTAGAATTGATCTACTGGTGGTGTGGTGTAATTGACGCTCATTTATATTATTTATGCAAACACAAAAAAAGAGAGCCAGTTGCCTGGCTCTCTAAGGGGGTTAAGGGTTAAGGTTTAACTTAGTTAATCAGATCAACAGATCCTTTGGCTGTACTACCGTCTGCAGAGTTAACTGTGATGGATGTTCCTGTGCATGCGATTGTCATCGAGACCTCAGTTCCAGAAGTAACTGTGGCGTACTCAACAACCGTGCCATTGACAGCCAACACCTCTTTACAAGTGATGTCAGAACCATCTTTGACTTTGATAACCATCTTGCAGGACTCGTGTCCAGTGAAGTTGAACACTTCAACAGCACTTCCGGTCATGGAAACAGAGAAGTCTTCCTTGGCGGAATGTTCCATCTCCATCTTGTCAGCATGTACTTCTGCCCAACGTTTGGAGCTTGATCCAAGATTAACATCACTGTCAGCGTTAGGAATGATGTGGTTCAACGAACGTACGTGATCAGCAGCTTGAAGTGCTAACACACCATCATCATCATTAGCAAATGAATGCTCAGTAGCAGAACTGCTGCTGTCATCCGCGAACAACAACATGTTGTCAGCTGTGCCTTCGATAGCGTTAGTTTGCATGCTCAACGTTCCGTTACAATCAATACCACCATTGTGTACAGACTCGGCTGTGAATGTAGCAACTCCAGTAACACCAAGTGTTTGGGTTACTGATAATGTACCACGAACACTTGTAGCGACGTCTGCGGCAGCCAGATTGACTGTAGAAGCAACGTCCAATGTTCCGTCGATGTCTGTGTTACCACTAGCATTAACTGTGAAGTTGGTGTTTGTGATTGTACTAGACGTCATGTCTCCTGTGATGGTCACATCATCGTCAAGAGCAACTGTGATTTCATTTCCAGAAGCACTTGTGGTGAGATTTGATCCACCAGCGATATCAAGAACTTCACTGTCCAGATCGATGGAGAAAGTCTCTCCTCCGTCGGATGTGAAATCCAAATCAGCAGCAGTTACAACACTATCAACATAAGCCTTGTTGGCTATGTCAGCGTTAGCTACAACTGCAGATGCAGAATCGGAACTCAACTGAGATCCACTGAGCATGGTTGTAATACCAGTACCTGTGACTGAGAATCCAGTCATGGTGATACTATCGCCACTGATGTCTCCACAATCAAGCGTACTTGTTCCAATGTCGATTGATCCGAAACCGGATGAGATCGAACCAGAACTAAGAGCACCAGTTGTTAATAAGGATGCATCTCCAGGGTAGGATGTAGCGTCCGACAGATCGAATGCTGGTGTGTCATCAGATACACCAAGTGTGAATTCAACTCCACCTGCACTCAACGTGCTGTTGGCTAACATGCTGTTTTCAACCGCACCGTTAGCAATAGTAACCACACCGGTGTTGTCCATGGTTGCGTCTCCACTCATGCTCACAGCAGTTGGTGCTCCGTCTGCAGCACCAAGGATGAATGTAGCTTGAGTTAAGTCTACTAGCTTGGCCAAT
>MDTC01124987.1_pt1 | contig 11069 bp, 10 predicted proteins | sample 811181 | NCBI WGS metagenome assembly MDTC01 (sample SAMN05326644, study PRJNA326480) | marine metagenome | isolation source: seawater | place: Pacific Ocean: North | collected 2011 | reverse complement strand
AGTCTAAGTTGGCCGACCAAATTCCTGAACAGATGACGCCCACTTCGCGGCCCTCGCAAAGAACGGGATAGCCTTCGCGGGGGACGCGTTTTTCGGCGGTGAAGCCAATGATCTGTCGGGTGGGTTCAGGAAGAGAACGAAGGGAGTCAGAACCCACGAAGTTGCGTGTTTTCCATCCGCGCACTCCAAAACGAAGGCCCGCTTCAAAGGGGTTCACGGCCTCGTGAATTTCGTGGCCATATAAGGGGAGTCCAGCTTCGAGACGGAGGACATCGCGAGAACCTAAGCCAACAGGATGAGCACCTAATTCCAACAGGCGTTCCCAAAGAGACACCGCTTGATTCGCCTCGAAGAAAATTTCGAAACCTTGTTCGCCTGTGTAGCCAGTGCGCGCAATCATGATGGAACCGATTTTTGGAAGCTCAAGAGTGGCTAAATCTAAAAAAGCGGGACAAAAACCGGAGCGACCCGAAAGGGCTTCCAGGATTTCGCGCGAGCGAGGACCTTGAAGGGCCAAAATTCCACCACCATCCTCCGTGACATCATGCAATGTCGTGCGCTTCATTCGTTTAGAAAGAGAATCGTAATCCCGCTCGCGGTTTGCTGCGTTGACGACCATAAAGAACTCTTCTTCGCCAGTGCGGTAAACGATGAGATCATCCAGAATTCCGGCATCATCGTGTAAAAGAAGGCTGTAGCGCGCTTTAGAAACGGCAAGGTCAGTCATTCGCGCACCGAGAGCCGCATCCAGTTCTTGTTCGGCATGGGGGCCTCGGAACCAAAAACGTGCCATATGAGAAACATCAAAAATTCCCGCATAGGTACGGACGGCTCTGGACTCTTCCAATATCGAACCGTAATCCAAAGGCATTTCCCATCCAGCGAAAGGAACAAGCTTGGCGCTCGCAGATAGGTGAGCGGCGTGGAGGGGGGTGCGGTGAAGGGTGGAGGATTCGGACATGAGGCCAGATTCAAACCTGTTTGGTTGCCCATTCAGGGTTCCGTCCGGCCGCAGTCCATTTACCTGAGAGTTTGGCGGCACGGCCGCTTGCCCCTTCGGTGTCCGGGGATTCCCGGAGCTCTCCCGCAACTTTCGCTCGGATGTGTATTATCCTCTTATCGAGGGGTGATGGCAATAGCGTTGATGGCTAAGTTGGCCCCAACTTCTCCCGAGAAAAGCTCTGGATGCCATAAAGCCTCTGTTTGAGAGGGTTTTCGTCCACTTGCTTGACGGTTGAGGGCACTTTCCCTAAGATTTGCGGCTCCCTTGTCCATCATCAAGGTTTAATAATCATGTCTCGTAAGTGCGAAGTTAGCGGAAAAAGTACCCGAAGCGGCAAGACAATTGCCCGCCGTGGCCTCCCCAAAAAGAAAGGCGGCGTTGGTCTGAAAACTACAGGCCACACCAAGCGGAAATTTAAATCAAATATCCAAAAGTTGCGTGTACTGCTTCCTAATGGCACTGTACGGCGTATGAAGTTGGCAACATCTGTTATTAAGAAAGGTGAAATAACTGTCAAAATTGATGGTGTTGAGCAGACTGTTCCCTTGGTAAAGGCACTTCGCGGCCGCAACCGTGAGTTCGTAAAAGACAAAGAATAAGTTCAAATCTTCTTCCAAACTTCGCCTAGAAACTTAATTTTCTTTAGTTTCTAGGCGATTTTTTATTCGACACAGCCGAAGGAGACCTTTATGAAGGTGTACAACCTTCTTCGGGGGACACCTGTCCTCTGACTGAATTCAGACTAAACCATTAATGGAGTAACCATGGCAGCTAAGAAAAAACGCAAGGTCGCCAAGCGCAAAACTACTAAGCGCAAGGCCACCAAACGGAAAGCTACGAAGCGGAAAGCCAAGAAAAAGGCCACGAAGCGGAAAGCTACGAAACGGAAAGCCAAGAAAAAGGTCACTAAGCGTAAAGCAAAGAGAAAAGTAGCTAAGCGCAAGACCAAGAAGAAGGCCGCTAAGCGCAAGACCAAGAAGAAGGCCGCTAAGCGCAAAACGACAAAGCGGAAGGCCAAGCGCAAGACCACCAAGAAAAAGGCCGTACGCCGCAAATAGTGAGCGATTTAGGCACTTCTAGGCCAAAAGGCCAAATCAATCCTTGACGGGTTGCCAGGTCCTGAGGGAAGATAGGAATCTTTCCTCAGGACCTGAACATTTCCCTCCCCCCCCCAATTAAGTACCTACCAAAGGACGAACCAGATGAATAAGCGAGAACTAATCGACTATGTTTGTGGAGAACTTGAAACTACGAAGTCTTCCTCAGAAGAGATTGTAAACACCGTCTTCGACGGCATTCAGTACGGTGTCAAGAAAGATGGAACCGTTTCCATTGCAGGCTTCGGCGCCTGGAACAAACGGAAGCGCGCTGCGCGCATGGGCCGTAACCCACAAACTGGTGAATCCATCAAGATCAAGGCAAGTAAGACTGTTGCTTTCAAGCCAGCCAAGGCCTGGAAAGAAGCCCTGAACTAAGTTCATTTTCTTTCGTGGCGACATCCCTATCAGGGGGTGTCGCCTTTTTTTATGCGCCAGTCTTGGAAGCTTTCAAGAGAGCTTCAATTTCCTCTTGAACCTCTTGGTCGTCAATTTTTTTGAAAAGAACTCCAGGTTCACCCAAAGAAAGTCCTGCACTCAAGGTTGCAGGAGGTTGATTCTCTCCCTCATCTCCCCATCTGAGGTCTTTGGTCTCTGCAACGGCGCCCAGCATCACGCGAAGTTTTTGGGCAGAATCAGGGCAGAAGGGGGTTAGTCTTCTGGAGAGGAGTTCCAAATAAGCGATGCAACGTTCTAATACTGTCGCACATTTTTGCATATCGGCTTGATTCTCCGATTTAGCCAATTTCCAAGGAGCATGGTTGTCGAAGAACTGATTCAATGAATCACATCCTGCCATCAAAGCTTGTGCCGATTTTCGGTATTCATTCTTCCCAAGATGGGAGCCGACCGCTCCCCAAGATCTATCCGCCTCTTTGAGCGAAGGGTCTCCATCGCAAGACGCATCACCAGCGGGGACTTTGCTCTCAAAACGTTTGGCATTAAATTTCAACACTCGGCTCGCAAAGTTGCCTAGTTTGTCGGCAAGGAGGGAGTTATTGGTTATTTGAAAGCCTTCCCAAGTAAATTCGCTATCCGAAGTCTCTGGGGCAGTCATCAAGAGGTAGAACCTGGCCGCATCGGCGGAGTAATTCTCGAAGAATTTCTCATTGTCCAGGTACCAGTTTTCAGAGGTGGAAAACTTGCGACCTTGTAGGTTGTAGAATTCGTTTGCGGGAACGGACCAGGGCAAATTGAACTTTCGACCCTCCCAAGAATCCCCTTGTCCAAGCAACATAGAGGGAAAAACGACCATATGGAAGGCAATGTTGTCTTTTCCAATGAAATGAACAAGCTTGCAATCGGGGTTCTGCCACCAGTCGCGCCAAGATTCTGGATTCCCTTCTTTCTCGGCCCATTCCATGGTTTGCGAGATATAACCCACGGGAGCATCAAACCAGACGTAGAGAACTTTGCCTTTTTCATCCGTAATTCCATCAGGAAGGGGGACTCCCCATGGAAGGTCACGAGTGATGGGGCGTTCTTGAAGGTCTTTAAGCATTGCCTGTACATGTCCATGGACATTGGACTTCCAATCTGCGTGAGGACGCTTGGGATCTTTCCCTGTGTACCAGTCGTCCAAACCCAATTTCTGAATTTTGGGCAAGTTCAAGTACCAATGTTTGGTTTCTTTGAGAATTGGCTTGGAACCATCAATTAAGCTCGTAGGGTCACCGAGTCGGTTGGCGTCAATCCAACTTCCACAAGCGGGACATTCGTCCCCCCTTGCTTGCTCGTGCCCGCAATCGGGGCAAGTGCCTTGCAGGTAGCGATCAGGAAGAAATCGCCCACTTTTTTCTGAAAACCATTGTTCTTCCACCCGGTCATGGACTAGGCCTTCCTTGAGGAGGTTGCTGAAAAATTTTTGTGCGGTTTGGGTGTGGTGAGGGCACCTTGCGGTTCCACTGAAAATATCGAAACAAATCCCGAAGCGGTCAAAAAGGGCCTTGATTTCGTCATGCCAACGATCCAGATATTCACGATAATCGCTTCCCTCCTGTTCGGCAGTTAAGGTAATGGCAACACCGTATTCGTCTGTTCCGCAGACATATAAAACATCATTGCCCGTCATGCGGAGATAGCGCACGTAAACATCGGCAGGGAGATAGGCGCCGGCCACATGACCGAAGTGGATGGGGCCATTGGCGTAGGGAAGGGCTGATGTCACCAGGAATTGGGCCATACGGGCACAGGATACGGTCGCCGCTATCTTTCCCCTTCGAAGGGGGGAGCCTAAAGTGTGAGTGGCTTGCACCCAATACCCCCCAACATTTGGCTGGGAGCTGCCCCATCCCATGGCAAGTTTTACTGAACTCGATTTCTACAACCTCTCGAGCCTGCTCGCCGAGGACGATCTCATGGTCCGAGACATGGTGCGTTCCTACTGCACCGACAAACTCATGCCTATCGTGGCAGAGCATTGGGAGGCTGGGACCTTTCCAACGCCTGTCATTAAGGAGATGGGCGAACTCGGACTGCTTGGCCCTTCTGTTGCCGAGGAATATGGCGGCGCAGGGATGAGTGCCATTCAATACGGAATCATTTGTCAAGAAATTGAGCGTGTGGATTCGGGCTTGCGTTCTTTCAATTCAGTTCAGGGCTCGTTGGTGATGTACCCTGTCGAAGCCTTTGGTTCGGAGGAGCAAAAGAAAGAATGGCTCCCAAAACTGGCCTCTGGTGACGCTGTGGGTTGCTTTGGTCTTACAGAACCTGACTTTGGTTCCGACCCGGCAGGGATGCGAACTCGGTGCCGCCGCGACGGCGACGATTGGATTTTGGATGGGCAGAAAATGTGGATTACGAATGGCAGCATGGCCGATATGGCCATCGTTTGGGCAAAAGATGACGAAGGTATTGTTCAGGGTTTCATTGTCGAAACCGAACGGGAAGGTTTCAGCGCCCCGGAACAGAAGCACAAATGGTCCCTGCGTTGTAGCGTCACTAGCGAATTGGTTATGGAAGGTGTTCGGGTTCCTGAAGTCAACCGCCTTCCGAACACTTCACACATGAAATCGCCTTTAAGTTGCCTGACTCAAGCTCGTTATGGCATTGCTTGGGGAGCTGTTGGCGCTATGCAAGCCTGCTTTGACGAAGCCCTCCGTTACACCCAAGAGAGGAAAATCTACGATAAACCCCTTGCCGGTTTTCAATTAACGGCGGACAAGTTGGCCGAGATTGCGACTGAAATCACCAAGGCTCAATTACTGGCTTTCCGACTTGGGCAAATGAAGGATGCGGGGACCATGTCACCAAAGCATGTTTCTATGGCCAAGCGAAACAATGTGGCCAAAGCACTTGAAATTGCCCACACTTGCCGCACCCTGTTGGGAGCAAACGGAATTACTCTTGAGTATCAAGCCGGCCGCCATATGTGCAACCTTGAGACAGTTTTGACCTACGAGGGAACGCACGAAATCCACTCCTTGATTCTCGGGCACGCCCTTTCGGGAGTTGCTCCCTACGGAGACCGCTAGCAGTGACTGATTTCTATCGCTGGTTAATGCACGCTCCCGGCCAACCGATGGTCAAAGAGGAGGGGACTGTACCTGAGCCTGCTGCGGGTGAAGTTCGTGTCAAAATCGCAGGTTGCGGTGTTTGTCACACGGATATCGGTTTTCACACCGAGGGTGGTGTTCGAACCAATCATGAATTACCCTTGGCTCTGGGGCATGAAATCTCTGGAACTGTCGAGGCCTGCGGTGAAGGGTCTGAAGAATGGGCAGGAAAACCAGTTGTCGTGCCTGCCGTGTTGCCATGCGGGGATTGCGAGCTTTGTCAGGCTGGTTGCGAAACCTCTTGCCGCCAACAAAAAATGCCGGGCAATGATTTTCATGGTGGATTTTCAACCCACATCATTCTTTCTTCTCGTTGGCTGGTAGACGCAAGTGGACTGCCTGAAGACCTGGACTTGGCCGATGTCTCCGTGCTTGCGGACGCTATCTCGACTCCCTATCAGGCCTGTGTTCGTGCCGAAGTTTCCGACGGGGACTGCATGGTCATTATTGGCGCAGGTGGAGTTGGTTCCTTTGGTATTCAAATCGCCCGCGCCATGGGAGCCAGGGTGATTGCTGTAGATATTGATGACAGCAAACTGGAGCGTTCTTTGGAATATGGAGCGATTGCCACAGTGAATACGCATGGCATGGATACGAAGGAGTCAAGAAAAGCTGTCCAAATGGCCTGCAAAGCTCAATCCTTCCCGCGAGTCAAACTCAAGGTTTTAGAAATGAGCGGAACCGTTCCCGGCCAGGAGCTTGCCTGGAGCCTCATGAGCTTTTCAGGCGTTGTTGGCATTGTTGGCTTTACACTGAAGCGTGTTGAGGTTCGCCTTTCCAACCTGATGGCCTTCGACGCTCGAGCTTTTGGTAATTGGGGTTGCAGACCCCAGCTCTACACTCCGGCCTTGGACATGATCCGCAATGGGGAAATCCAGGTCCTTCCTTTCATCAAGCACTACCCGATGGATGAAATCAACGAAGTGCTCGACGGTGTTCGGAGCCATAAAATTGGTAATCGGCCCGTCCTCATCCCCTGAAGCGCACAAATAACTTCTCATGAGCAAACTCCTCGATAGCGAAGAACTTTTCGCCGACCACGAACTTGCCCCCGATTACGAGTTCACTCAAATTCAATACGAACTGCGACCTTTGATTCTGCCCAATGGAGAGCAGGTCGATGATTTGTTTAATGCTTGGATTTGGCTGGACAACCCTAAGCAGTTCAATTCTTACACCACCCGGGCAATGTCGGAGTTGATTTTGGCCCTTCGTAAGGCATCCAATGACCCCAAGGTCCAGTGTGTGGTCTTTACTGCCGTTGGCGACCGAGCCTTCTGCACGGGCGGGAATACTGCCGAATACAGCGAGCACTACTCGGGTCGCCCGGATGAATATCGACGTTACATGCGGTTGTTCAACGATGGTGTCTCCGCTCTCATGGAGTGTGATAAGCCAGTGGTTAACCGTGTAAATGGAATGCGGATTGGTGGTGGTCAAGAGATTGGGATGGCTTGTGATTTCACAATTGCTGCAGATACCGCTCGATTTGGTCAAGCTGGTCCCAAGCATGGTTCTTCTCCAGTTGGAGGTTCAACCGACTTTCTCCCAGTCTTTGTGGGATTTGCAAAGGCCGTGGAAAGTTGCACGGTTTGCGAGCAATGGAGTGCGCATTACGCTCTTCATATCGGTCTTATCAATGGCATTGCTCCTGTCTTGAAAGTGGACGGAAAGTTTATTTCGAATCCAATGGTTGAAACCGAATTCAAGACAGATGAGTTTGGCCGTTCTTTGTACGGCGGGGCCAAAACAGGCGAGGAACTCACGTCCGGTAAAACGACATTCAAGTCGGCTGAAGTCGACCTGAGTCTCCTCGACCAGGAAGTTAATCTCTTATGCGGCAAACTGGCTCAAACCATGCCGGATTGCACGACCTTTACTTTGGAGCAGCTACGGAAGCACAAACTTCAACATTGGGACAAGAATCGCGAGACTAACCGAGCTTGGTTGGGCCTTAATATGATGACTGAAGGACGTATGGGGTTTCGGACCTTCCATCGCGCGCCCCGAGAAGAACGGGAAACTGACTTCATCGAAATGCGTCGCGCCCTTGCTGAGGGTGTCCGTTACGGCGACAAGCTTTCTGAACGGGCTGCACCGCATGCAGTCAATCGTGAGAATGAAGAATGACCACAACTACAAAAATTGAACGGAAGGACCTCTGTGATGGCATGATTGCTGTTTTCGAGCTGGGACCAGCCCCGGCCAATATTGTCGATCGCAATCTTGTTGCAGAACTGGGAGATGCTTTGACTGAAGTCGCCAGCGAGAAGGATCTCAAGCTGGTTGTAATTAAAGGAGCCGGCGACCACTTTAGTTATGGCGCAAGCGTGGAAGAGCACACTCCCGGTCAAGTCGGCGAAATGCTGTCCGAGTTCCATGCCTTCCTCAAGAAAGTCAACGACCTTAACTTGCCACCTGTTGTTGCGGCTATTGATGGCCGTTGCTTTGGTGGGGGGTTTGAAGTTGCTCTGGCTTGCGATGTGATTGCTGTCGGTGCAAATGCGCAGTTGGGCTGCCCCGAGATTAAGCTTGGCGTTTTCCCACCAGCCGGTGCCGCACTCCTTCCTTTGCGAATCTCCGCGGGGCGCGCTTCCACAATGTTGACTACCGGCGCCATCGTCGCTGGAGTCGAAGCTGCCGGATTAGGGATCGCTGATCTGGACATCCCAGATGGCGATCTTATGGAGGGCATCCAGAAATGGGCTGAGGCCAACATCATTCCTGCATCCGCTTCTTCTTTGCGCTACGCTCGACGAGCTTCTCGTTGGCCCTGGACTGATGCATTCAACCGCGTTCTTCCTGACCTGGAAGCACGCTATTTGGGAGCTCTTCAAGACACTAAAGACGCTCATGAAGGGATACAGGCTTTCTTGGAGAAGCGAGCTCCTGAATGGACGAACGAGTGAGGTTAGCCCTCGTTACTGGCGGCGCAGGGGGCATTGGTGCTGCTGTGGTGCGCGAACTCCACGCCGCCGGTCACTCGGTCGTTTTTACACATTTGGGGCAAGCTGAAGAGGCCAATGCCCTTTTGCAGGAGCTAGAGAAGGCTGATGGCGGGCCAGTGTTTGCTTTGGAAAGTGATACCGCTTCCGAAGAATCCGTGGCTTCTTTGCACGCAGAGCACCACCCGGACATTTTGGTTCACTGTGCAGGCATTGCTCGAGATCGGGCCATATGGAAACAGGATGCTTCGGATTGGGATGCGGTCCTGGGCGTCAATCTTCGTGGTGCTTGGCTTCAGGCTCGTGCTGCGGCTCCCCATATGCGAGCCTCTGGATGGGGCCGAGTTATTTTGATTGGTAGCATCAATGGGACTCGCGGTAAGTTTGGGCAAACTGCTTATGCCTCAAGTAAAGCGGGCTTGCATGGCTTGGCCAAGAGTCTCGCCAAAGAGCTGGGCCCTAAAGGCGTCACGGTCAATGTCGTGGAGCCTGGGTGGATTGAAACTCCGATGACCGCCGCTGTTCCACAAGAGCATCAAGATGCCGCTAGGGCTGAAACCGTTTCTGGTCGTCTTGGCAAGCCAAGTGACATTGCTTCCACCGTGGTTTTTCTAGCCAGCGAAGCCGCAAGCCACATTACAGGGAACACCCTACGAGTGGACGGCGGGCAAAGCCTCTAAGGCGTTTCGCTTTCTTCGGTGCCGCCTTCTTGAGCTTTAGAGACTTCCAAAAATTGAAACTGAAGGTCGGAAATAAACTTGTCCAGCGTCATGCTCTCGCCGTCGGTTAAGTTGCCTTCGGTTTTGTCCCGAAGGAGCATGAGGTCGCCAATGACCATCGTTGCAGCAGCCAAGTTGGGATCCTCCTGTTTTGGTGCTCCAGGCACTTCCAGAATACCTAAGGCATAAAAGCCTTGGAGAGCCAATTTTTGAGCAAAGAGGCGGAAGTCGGTTGTGGTATCAGTTTCAGTCATCTTCAAGCTTGAACTTTGTTGTTGGATTCTTCTGAGTCAACATTGGAATGCGCAATGGCGGCACTCAGGAATGTGGCAAACAAGGGGTGGGGTTCCAAGGGTTTGGATTTGTACTCAGGGTGGTACTGAACGCCGAGGTAGAAAGGTCGGTCTGTTAATTCGACAGCTTCAACCAGTCCACGAGCCTCATAAATTCCTGCAGAGCTAAGGCCGGCCGATTCCAACTCGCGGCGATAATCATTGTTGTATTCCCAACGATGTCGGTGGCGTTCAAGGACCATGTCCCGACCATAGATTTCGGCAAGCCTTGTGTTGGGGAGGATGCGGCAGGGATAAGCGCCCAAGCGCATGGTGCCACCTTTGTCTTCCACCGACTCTTGTTCTTTCATGAGGTCAATGACTGGAGCCTTGCAGTTGGGGTCGGCCTCGGAAGTATGGGCTCCCTCAATACCGGCAACATTCCTGGCGTATTCAATCACCATAGCTTGCATTCCAAAGCAAATCCCAAAGGTCGGAATATTGTTTTCTCGCGCCCATTGAATGGCTCGAATCTTGCCTTCGAGGCCACGTTCTCCGAATCCTCCAGGAACGAGCAGGCCGTGGACACCACCCAACAAAGTTTTTGGGTCTTCATCCACACAATTTTCGGCAGCGATTTTCCGGAAACGAACTTTCCATTTGTGGTGAATCGCGCCGTGGGCTAGAGACTCATAAATGCTCTTGTATGCGTCGTGGAGCTCAATGTATTTTCCGACAACAGCAATTTCGACGACTCCTTCCGGAGAAGCAAAGCGTTGGCGAAGATCTTCCCAATCCGAAAGATCTCCGGCGCGAGTGTGACTTAATCCCAAGTGACGAACAAGGGCATCGTCGAGTCCTTCTCGAAGAAGGTCCAAGGGAACTTCGTAAATTGTTGTATCGACATCCTTTTCTTGAATTACATCGCACTCGTCCACATTGCAGAAAAGAGAAATTTTAGAACGCATTTCCGAGGTCATGGCTTGTTCACACCGACAGACAAGAATGTCCGGTTGAATTCCAATTTCTCGCAATTTCCCAACGGATTGTTGCGTTGGCTTAGTTTTCATTTCGCCGCTTGCCGCCAGGAAGGGTAAGAGGGTTAAATGAACAAAACAGGCATTGCCCTTGCCCAACTTGTGGGCGAATTGCCGAATGGCTTCAAGGAAGGGCAAGGATTCAATGTCCCCGGCTGTACCACCGATTTCAATAATGGCGATGTCCGTTCCTCGCTGGGCACCTTGCTGGATGGCTTCTTGGATTTGGTCGGTGATGTGCGGAATCACCTGAACTGTTTTGCCCAAATATTCTCCCCTCCGTTCTTTTCGAATAACGGTCGAATAAATCGAGCCCGTGGTGGCATTCGAGTAGCGGTTAATCGGAGCGTGGGAAAAGCGCTCGTAGTGCCCCATGTCCAAGTCGGTTTCAGCGCCGTCTTCGGTGACATACACCTCTCCGTGTTCAAAGGGCGACATCGTT
>MDTC01186063.1_pt1 | contig 11071 bp, 11 predicted proteins | sample 811181 | NCBI WGS metagenome assembly MDTC01 (sample SAMN05326644, study PRJNA326480) | marine metagenome | isolation source: seawater | place: Pacific Ocean: North | collected 2011 | reverse complement strand
TGCCGAGGTATTACGGCGATGGGTTTAATTGGTACCCCTCACTCGAAACAGGAGCACTCATTATGCGGCCGTATTTCCGTTATGATCCTGCGAACATGAAACTACCTATTTGTAGGGATGACAGAGAGTTTAGATTCTATCCAAACCCAGCGACGACACAGCTTAATGTTCAATCTTATGGAGAAGGCGATATGATCGTTCGCATCGTAGGAATGGACGGCAGAGTTTTGATAGAACAATGCAGTACCCCACGTACGTCTGTGGACATTTCCACCTTAGCGGATGGGGCATACGTTATGGAGATTATACAAGGCGACCAATTCTGGCGCACAAAATGGATGAAGCACTGATGGTAGACCCTGCGGATCAGTACGACGAAGAGGAAAGAGAGGACCTGTACGTCCACCACAGCTTCACTGCAGAGAAGGGGCAGAATCCTTTGCGTGTGGACAAGTTTCTATTCAACTTTTTGGAGGATACCTCGCGCAATCGCATTCAAAAAGCGGCCGATGCCGGTGCCATTCATGTCAACGGTCAGCCGGTAAAGTCAAATTATAAGGTCAAGCCTGGAGATGAAGTAGCTATCGTAATGGCAGAGCCGCCCCGCGACTACGAACTCATCCCGGAAGAAATTCCGCTCGACATCTTACATCGTGACGAGCACGTTATTGTCATCAACAAGCAACCCGGGCTAGTCTGTCATCCCGGACATGGAAACTTCTCGGGAACCTTAGTGCACGGCCTGGCTTACCTCGCGGAAAATTTACCCATAGGCAAGAGCGGCGAGGAGCGTCCCGGTCTGGTCCACCGCCTCGACAAGAATACTTCAGGGGTGATGGTGGTGGCTGCTTCGGAGCATGCCATGAGCCATCTGGCCAAGCAGTTCTTCGACCGTACCACGCGCCGCGAATATGTGGCCATTGTGTGGGGGAATGTCAGAGAAGATGAAGGGACCATTACCGGTCACATCGGCCGCAGTGCGCGCGATAGATTGCAGATGACAGTGTTCGAAGATGGTTCAGAGGGCAAACACGCTGTGACCCATTACAAGGTGTTGCAACGCTTCGGATACGTTTCGGTGGTCAGCTGTCGATTGGAGACCGGCCGTACGCACCAAATTCGCGTGCACATGAAATACCTCGGCCACCCGCTTTTCAACGACGAGCGCTACGGCGGCGATAAGATTTTAAAGGGTACTACCTTTACGAAGTACAAGCAATTCATTTCGAATTGCTTCAAGGCATGTCCGCGACATGCGCTTCACGCGAAGAGTTTAGGATTTACTCATCCGGTTACCGGTGAACTCCAATTCTTCGAAAGCGTTATACCTGAAGATTTGCGTGAGGTCATCGAACGTTTCGAGAACTATACGCAATACAATGGAGATGGCATAAAAAAGGATGAATAAGAGTAAGATCATAGTGTTGGTATTGCCTTGGTTGCTTGCAGCGAGCTGTGGGGGACCGGAGCCGACTTTTGAACCTACTCCCTTAGCCCTTGAGTACCCAGTCCACTTCCCAGCCCCACAAATTCCCGCGGATAATCCGATGACGGTGGAGGGTGCGCGCTTGGGACGTCACTTGTTCTTTGACGAGCGATTGTCCGGGGATAATAGTCAAAGTTGCGCCGGCTGCCATTTACAAGAGAGCAATTTCGCGGAGCCCACCGCCTATAGTACGGGCATCGATGGGATTACGGGAGAGATCAATGCCATGGTACTTTCTAATCTTGCATGGCAGAAATTCTTCTTTTGGAACGGTCGTGCGTTGACCTTGGAGGAGCAGGTGTTGGAACCTGTGATCAATCCTATAGAGATGCACGAAACTTGGCCGGACGTCATAGAGAAATTGGAACAAGATGCTAAATATGTACAGCTCTTTGAGGAGGCCTTTGGGGAGAACGGCATCAACCAGGACAATGTGGCGAAAGCCTTGGCCCAATTCCTTCGTACGCTCATCACCGGCAACAGTAAATTCGACCAATACCTAGAGGGCACCTACAACTTTACCGCTAGCGAGCAGCTTGGCTTTGATATCTACAACAACGAACAAGGCGATTGTTTCCACTGCCACGGGTTGGCCGCTACGGGCTACCAGATGGGCGCCTTTGGTTTGTTGCAATTCACAAACAACGGTTTGGACAGCACTTACGATGTCGGCGACGGACGCGAGGCGGTGACCAATGATCCCGACGACCGAGGATTGTTTAAGATTCCGAGCTTGCGCAATGTGGAATATAGCTTCCCGTACATGCACGACGGCAGGTTCCAGACGCTCGCTGAGGTGGTGGAATTCTACAATATGGGAGGGCATATAAGTGCTACTGTAGATCCAAATATGAAGGCGGCCGGTGTAGGACGAAATTGGTCCGATGCGCAAAAACAAGGCTTGCTAGACTTCCTCAACACCTTTACCGACACGGAGTTTTTGACCGATACAGCTTTCACTTCTCCTTGGTAATGAAGTTGTTACACAGCGATACAGCCTTTATCGATCGAATGTTTCCCAATATGCCGCATCACGTGGTTTGTATTTCTAATGGGGTGGCGGCAAATTTTCCCAAAGGCACCCGTACCCGTGTTGTTCTGCGCATCAATGGACAAGGCTATATTCAATGTGGCTTGAATAGTCATTCCCCCGGCATTCGTTGCATGATGGTGAGCAAGGCGCATATGAAAAGCCTCGGCTTGATGGCAGGTGAAAAGGTCGCTATTGAAATCTACGAAGACCCTAATCCGCTCGGTGTAGAAATCCCTGAAGTGCTGCTCGCACTATTGGATCAAGACCCCATTGTGGCGGAGGTTTGGGCGCGCATGACGGACGGTCGGAAGCGTACCATATGTCATTCTACCAAGCGCTTAAAAAACGTTGATCTCCAGGTAGAGCGCGCCCTCGAATTCTTCGCCGCAGAGCAGGAAAAGCAGCGCTCACGAGGCCGAAAGTAATTTTTGGCACGCCTTTTGGATTCTAGTTATCAAGGACTCCGTACCTTAACCTAACTATTATCAATTAATACCGTTTATTATGAAAGCGAGAGTACTATTTGTTGCAGCGGTTAGCGCGAGTATGTTGCTGGCGAGCTGTGGTTCAAAAACTAAAGTGCCTAAGGGAGAAATTGAGCAAGTATTGCCTTGTTCTGAATTCAAGAGCGACAACAAAACATTCCGTGTATACAGCTTCGGCGAAAGCGCGGATATGAATGTGGCCAAGAAAAAAGCCTTGAGCAATGCGCGTACAGAGCTTGCAGGAATGGTGAACAGCACGATGAAAGTCGTTGCAGATAATTACGTCAAGAGTATTGAGGTGAACAACATCGAAGAGGTCTTGGAGCGCTTCGAAGAAAACTCACGCACGGTCATCGACGAGCGCATCAGCGGTGCGGTTGTAGTGTGTGACCGAGTAACTCAAGTGACTTCAAGTGGAAAGTTCAAGTACTATATCGCCATTGAATTGGACGGTGAAAAAATCGTCAAAGATTACTACAAGGCCTTGAGCAAGAACGACAAAATCATGGTGGATTACAACTATGAGAAGTTCAAAGAGACTTATGAAAAAGAAATGGAGAAAATGCGCTAGTTAAGCGTAAGCTGATAGAATCTGCATCACGATTTGATCCCAAGATCTGCTTTCGAGCAGGGCTTGGGATTTTTTTAGACCCACCGGTTCGGATAGGGTTTCTTTAATGCGTAACGTACAGGCGACTTCGTCCGAAAAATCCACTCCTTCACCAATAGGCGCCAGGGTTTCTTTCATATCCGCTACATCATTGAACAGCACCTTCATGCCCCTGGCTGCGGCTTCCCAGCCTACCAACGAGAAGGATTCAAAATGCGAGGGGACCACAAGCAGTTTGTGAGAATCCAATAAGGCGAGCAGTGCTTCTCCTCTCGTTTGTGGCAAGAACGTGATGGTCTCGCCGGCCGCTGCTTTACATTCTCGGTAATAAACCTGTTGATTTTTGCCAGGATCGCCCACGACCGTCAAGGGCCATTGGTGCTTGCTTGCCCATTGAATAACCGTCTTTTGGTTCTTCAGCCATTCCAACCTGCCCAGGATCAGAATGCCTTCTTTCGGGCCTTCCACCGGCGGTGTGAGGAATTCCTCCGCTACGCCCAAGGGCACTGTAATGGTCTTAGGCAATGCGCCAAAATCTTGTTCAAGGCGACTGGCCTCGCTATCTGAGGAGGTGAGCACCGTGTGGGTGTGTTTCAGCAGGGCTTGAACGTTTCGGTGCTGTCCACGCAGCGCGTAGGCGAGGCCCGGCCATCTATCCGAGCCGTTTACGGCTCGGGCCAACGTTTTCAAATGTTCTAGTCCGTGCTTGCCCAAGACTTTGTAGAGGAGGGGGAAGCGAACGGAATCGGCCAACGCGTAATCTACATAGATGCTGCTCAGGACTTTCTTTCCTGGAAAGGAGGTGAAGTAGGGCAGCAGATCGGCAGGTCGGCCGAGGTTGAAGCCGTGCAGGACGTCGATGTTGTCCGGCAAGGGTGTGCCGGAGGTGGTGATGCTCACATTGTGGCCTTGGCGGCGCAGTGCTGCTGCACTTTGCTCCACCTGCACTGTATCTCCGCCGGGTTGGCTATACAGGGTTTTTCGTGCCACAAAGGCAATGTGCATTAGTCGGCGATCATGTTGTGCTTCTCAAGAACGTCAAGGACATCATCGACATCGGTATTGTCTGAGAAAGTGAGAGGTTTATGGGGCAAGGAAGTATCTACGGACCAATTTCCTTCTCCAAGAAGTTCGTTTAGGTCGGTATTCACTTTGGCGATACATCCGCCACAATTGATTCTTGAATTTATAGTCATTATGATAGGGATTTGTTGTGCATGCGCAGGGAATTGGCCACTACGCCTAAACTACTAAAACTCATGGCAATACTTGCCATTATTGGGGTTAATTCTAGGCCGTATGCTACGGAGAAGGCTCCTGCGGCGATAGGAATGGCGATGATGTTGTAGCCGAACGCCCACCATAGATTGCCTTTGATTGTTTGCATGGTGAGTCGGCTAAGGACAAAAAATTGGCTCATTTGTAGCAGGCCTTCGCGGGTCAACACTATATCTGCGCTCTCTTGAGCTACGGCTGTACCGTGGGCCATGGACATCCCTATATCTGCGGCATGTAGGGCAATGGCGTCGTTGATGCCGTCTCCGAGCATCAGTGTGCGGCCGCGTTGTTGGTATTCTTGCACAAGGGCGAGTTTGTCCTGAGGGAGGAGGCCGCCGTGATGGAATTTGAGGCCGAGGGCCGCGGCGCATTGGGCGACAGCTGCCGGTGTATCGCCCGAGGCAACGATAGGCACAATGCCGAGGTCGTGGAGGCGTTGGATCAGGGCGGGCGCGTCCGGGTGAAGGGCATCCTCGAAACTCACCGTGGCCAGCAGGCTTTCATCGGTGAAGAAGAGGCTGTGTGTTTGTGTGAGAGTCGGGGGTTCGGTGTTGCAGATTTCGCGGAAGAAATTGGCGGAGCCGAGATAGTAGGTGAGACCGTCAATCTTTCCTTGAATGCCTTTTCCAGGGAGCGCTTTAAAACGCTTGATGGCGGGAAGAGCGCCGGAATTGTTGGCGGCGAGGTGTGTTGCAAGCGCGTCGTTCAAGGGGTGTGTGCCCTTCGAGTTCAGCGCGGTCAAGGCCTGAAGTTGGAGGTCTGAAGGTTCTTGGGACCAATTCAGTTCTAAGACCGTCGGTGCCCCCAGGGTCAAGGTGCCCGTTTTATCCAGCAGCGCAAATTTCAAATCTTGGGCCATTTGTAGGGCCGCCGCATTTTTAATCAATAAACCGTTTTTACTGCCCATTCCCGTGGCGGCAACCATGGCCAACGGAGTGGCGAGTCCCAAGGCACACGGGCAAGCAATGACCAGCACATCGATGGCGTAGATCAAGGCCTTTGGGCTGTCCATGTAGAAGTGCCAAAACACGCCGGTGGCCAAGCTCAGGGCTAGAATGGCAGGCACAAAGATTTTCGATATGCGGTCGGTCAATGCTTCTATGGGTGCGGCCGTCCCCTGAGCTTCGACTACGGTATCGATAATACTTCCGAGTGCGCTGGTGCGGCCGGTATGGGTCACTTGGACGAGTAATCCTCCTGAACCGTTGAGGGTGCCGGCCCAAACTTTGGCGCCTTGTTTTTTATCTACGGGTAGGGGTTCGCCGGTGAAGGTGCTTTCGTCGATGGTGGAAATTCCTTCGACAACTATGCCGTCCACGGGCACGCGCTCGGCGGGTTGGATGCGAATGAATTGGTCTAATTCCAATACCTCCACCGGTACCCGCTCTTCCTTCCCCTCTTCCACGCGCGATGCCTGCTGTGGCTGAAGGGCAATAAGCTCCGCCAACGCCTTGCTATTGGATGCCTTGCCGCGGTCTTCGAGGTACTTGCCGATGAGGATGAAATAGATGATGAGTCCCGCACTTTCAAAATAAATCTGTTGGTGCTGGTGGTTGATCCAGCCTACGATAGAGAAGGTGAAGGCGACCAAAGAGCCGAGGGACACAAGGGTGTCCATGTTCGTGGCGAGGTTGAGGGCGAGTTGAAAAGCCTTTCTATGGATGTGACGACCAAAGTATGCGGTGAGGGCGAGGGCGAGAAAGAATTGGACCCCCATCACCCACGGTACCATCAGATGCATCATACCGATGACCAGCAGCGGAAGGGCAAGGGTGGTGGCGAGGATTAATTCATTGCGCTTGCGTAATAAGGCGGCATGCTGGCTTGCAATGCGTTCTTGCGGCGTGCGGTACTCAGTGGTAAGACCATACCCAGCTTTGGCCAAATTTTCTTTAAGGCTGTGTAAGTCGAATTCGGCAGCGTCGATGGTTGCCTTGAAGGCGCCGCTGGCGTAGCGGACTTGGACCTCAGAAATGCCGGGCATCCCTTCTGCAATGGTATGTGCGCTGTGTGCACAACCTGCGCAGGTCATTCCGCTTAAGGCCCAATTTACTCGCTCTTTTGCCATAGCCCAAAGGTAGGTATTGCGCGCGCTACACGTTATCTTTGAAAGAGAAATTAGCACTGCCCTTATGAACCCACTGATTGATTTCCCTCAGACTGCACACGGCAGTTTGGACTTCGCCGCCATAGCCCCAGCACATTTTATGCCTGCCCTCGATCATTGGATCGCGGTAGCTGAGCAGCGTCAAGAAGCCATTGTGGCAAATCCGGACGCGCCTACCTTCGCCAACACGATAGAGGCACTGGAGTTTTCGACGAACGAGTTGAATATGATCAGCAGCTGCTTTTTCAATTTGAACAGCGCGGAAACCAATAGCGAGATTCAAGAAATCGCGCGCAGCTTCTCACCCAAGCTTACCGCGTTCAGTAGCCAGACCTTGTTGAACGAGCCTTTGTTTTTACGCATCAAAGCGGTAGTGAATCACGCTGAAGAGGGGTTGACCGCGGAGCAGGAACGACTGTTGAAGGAGACCTATGAAGGCTATGTGCGCAACGGGGCCTTGTTACAAGGTGATGACCGGGACAGATTAAAGGCGCTCAACGAGCGTTTGAGCACCTTGAGTTTGACTTTTGGCGAGCACGTGTTGGCGGAGACACAGGCTTTTGAATACCACACAGAGGATGTGACGGTACTGGCAGGATTGCTGGATGATGTGGTGGATGCTGCGGCAGAATTGGCCACTTCAAAAGATAAAACAGGCTACCTCCTCGGCTTGGATATGCCGACCTACATCAGCGTAATGAAATATGCGGAGAACTCAGCGTTGCGGAAGCATTTCTACACGGCCTACGCTTCCCGTGGTGCTCAGGCGAATGAACACAATAATGAAGAGGTGATTCGCGAGATCGTCAACCTGCGATTAGAACGTGCCAACTTATTGGGCTTCGAATCCCATGCGGCCTTGACTTTGAGCAAGCGCATGGCGAAAACACCCGAGACGGTATTCGAGTTCCTCGACCACCTAAAGACAGTGGCAACCCCTGCAGCTCAGAAAGATCTGGCCGAGGTGAGTGATTTTGCGGCAGGTGAGGGCGCTGAAATGCCCTTGCAAGCATGGGACTTTAGCTACTGGGCAGAGAAGTTAAAAAAGGCGACACTGAGCTTAGACGACCAAGCGTTGAAGCCGTACTTCCAACTGGAAAACGTACTGGACGGCGCGTTTGCAGTGGCGGGTAAGCTCTTTGGTTTAACGTTCAAGCCGACGGATGCGGTGAGTGTATACCACGAAGATGTGGATGCCTACGAGGTCTTTGATCGCGAGGGTACATTCCTGAGTCTATTCTATGCAGATTTCTTCCCAAGAGACGGAAAGCGCGCGGGCGCGTGGATGACTAGCTACCGCAGCATGTATGCAGAAGGGGGTACGGAGGTACGACCGCACATTAGCATCGTCTGTAACTTCACAAAACCTACTGCGACTAAGCCGTCGCTGTTGACCTTTAATGAGGTGACCACCTTGTTCCATGAATTTGGTCATGCCCTGCACGGGATGATGGCCAAGGGTACTTATCCGTCCTTGACGGGGACGTCGGTGTATTGGGATTTTGTGGAATTGCCTTCTCAGATCATGGAGAATTGGTGCTACCAGCCCGAGGCATTGGCCTTGTTTGCGGAGCATTATGAAATCGGTGAAATTTTACCTCAATCCTACATAGATAAAATCAAGGAAAGTCAAACTTTCTTAGAGGGCTATATGACACTCCGCCAACTCAACTTTGGGTACTTAGACCTGAGCTGGCACGCCCGCACCGAACCCTTCACAGGATCGGTAGCCGAGCACGAAGCAGCGGCCTTGAAGGAAACCTCACTGTTCGAATCGTTAGAAGGCACCTTATCAAGCACGGCCTTTAGTCATATTTTCCAAGGTGGGTACAGCGCAGGATACTACAGCTATAAATGGGCTGAGGTGTTGGATGCGGATGCTTTTGAGCGTTTCGAAGAAGAGGGGATTTTCAATGAAACCGTGGCCACAGATTTCGCGGTTGTACTGAGCAGCGGCGGTACCGTTGCGCCGGATGAGTTGTACAAGAAGTTCCGAGGGCGTGAGCCGAAGGTGGATGCGTTGTTGAAGCGCGCGGGAATCGCAGCTTAATCGATACGCCATACTTTATGCTGGAATCGTAAGTATAAGGTAATGGAAGCTACTACTAAACCTATAGTCAGCCCAATCCAAACCCCAAGGGGTCCCATTTTTTTAGTGATACCGAGGTAATAACACATGGGTACGGCAATCACCCAATAGGCGATAAAAGCGATTATGGTCGGGATGTTCACATCCTGTACGCCTCTCAAGGCTCCCAAGGTGGTAGCTTGGAGTCCATCCGGTAGTTGGAAAATTCCGGCGGCAATCATCAGTACGGCAGTATACTGTAATACCTCAGGATCTGAGCTATAGAATTCCGGCAGGAAGTTTCGAAGACCGATCAATAACATCATGGTCAACACCATCATGGCTAGGGTAAGGTGGAACAGACTCTGTCCGGCCAGTCGTAGCATTGGAATATCACGTTTCCCGAGCTGGTTTCCCACGCGAATGGTCGCTGCAGCGCCCAGGCCACTAACCATCATATAACTTACTGAGGCAATGTTCAAGGCAATTTGATGCGCGGCCTGTTGTACAGGGCCAATCATACCCACGATAACGCCACTCATAGCAAAGGCACCGGCTTCAAAAACCAATTGTAATCCGCTTGGTACTCCGATGGCAAGAATATCTCGAATACTGCGCCAAGTGATTTCTGTACTTCTCCAATGCGACCAATACAACGCAAACTTCTTGTGCTTACGTATGTAGATGGCCATCCCTAAAACCATCAAGAATCGTGTACTGAGGGTAGCTACCGCGGCGCCCGCTAATCCCAATTCTGGGAACGGTCCCCATCCCGTAATTAATGGGTAATTCAAAACAATATTTAACAAGTTCGCAACCAAGCTCACACGCATCCCCGCCTTGGTATCGCTCAAACCTTCTGCAAACTGCTTAAAGGCAAAGAATGCCATCATCGGAATAATAGAGAGCCCAACTATATGCAGGTAAGGCATGGCTTCTGAAACTACGCGTTCGTCTTGTCCGAGGAGATGGGCAAATTGGGCAAAAATGGCCAAGACACCATATACCAATAATCCCAGTACAGAGTTTAGTACGATTCCGTTTTTGAAATATTTCACTGCTTCACCCGGGTCGTCTTTGCCGTCCGCGCCAGCAATCAAGGGAGTCAATCCGAAGGCCACGCCGATGGCGAATACCATGGGAATGATCAAGATTGAGACAGCCAAGGAGATAGCTGCGAGTGGAATAGTTCCTAGGAATTTACCGACCATAATGGAGTCGGCGACGGATACGAGGATTTGGCCTAGTTGGCCAACCATTACTGGATAGGCTAACTTCAAACTCACCCCATATTGGGATCGATATTTTGTCCAGCTGTAGGCCACAGCGGCTTACAGGTTGTAGCGCTCGACTTCGCGAGTATAGAAATCTTCGGCTTCTGCGATTAGCCCTTCCAAGGTTTTGGTCAGGTCACCTTCGCTTTCATCCGTGATATCGTCCAACCACTTCACCTCGTCATTCTCTAGGTTTAAAATGAACGCCGGGAATTCGGTATGTACAATAAATACTGCATCCCGAAGGTCTGTGTTGTCAGCTACTAAGAATTTGGGAAATTCCATGGGAATACTTTTATTGCGACAAAAGTACGCTTATTTATGGGCGAACTTCAGCACATCCTCTTGGGAAATTTCCGTACCACCTAAGATGTGCAAACGCTCCATCACATTACGAAACTCACGAATGTTTCCAGTCCAGTCGTAATCCTGCAAGGCCTCAACTGCGCCAGAGGCAATGGATTTTTGAGCTGCGCCATATTCACCAGCCACATTTTTTAGGAAGTGCTCAGCCAATGCCGGGATATCATCCTTTCGGTCGTTCAATCCTGGTACTTCAATAACAATGACACTCAAGCGATGGTAGAGGTCTTCTCGGAATTTGCCCTCAGCAATTTCCTTGCGTAAATCTTTATTCGTTGCCGCTAAGACACGCACATCTACTTTTATACTGCGATCCCCGCCTACGGGTGTAATTTTGTGCTCTTGCAAGGCTCGCAGCACTTTGGCT
>MDTC01182794.1_pt1 | contig 11074 bp, 17 predicted proteins | sample 811181 | NCBI WGS metagenome assembly MDTC01 (sample SAMN05326644, study PRJNA326480) | marine metagenome | isolation source: seawater | place: Pacific Ocean: North | collected 2011 | reverse complement strand
TTTTGGTGCTAAGTCTGGCGACAAAGCAGCAATTGTTTCCATACTTGATAAGATCTGCCAAGAAAAACTGGAACCTTTTATCGAATCATCATATCAAAATCTGGCAACGTATGTTAATGCGTATGATCAGAAGATGAGTATGAAACGTGAGAATATTGCCGATCGTGGTATTTGGACTGCCAAGAAACGGTATATTCTCAACGTATGGAACAGTGAGGGTGTGGCATATGCTGAACCAAAACTAAAGATTATGGGCATTGAGGCAGTCAAGTCATCGACTCCTGCTGCATGTCGTGTTATGATTAAGGAAGCCCTGAAACTTATGATGACGGGCACAGAAGATGATGTGATTGATTATATTGATAAGTGTAGAACTAAATTCAAATCGCTACCACCAGAGGACGTTTCTTTTCCTAGATCGGTCTCTGATGTTCAGAAGTATAAGAGTAGTAGTAGCATTTATGTGAAGGGAACTCCTATCCATTGTCGTGGTGCTTTAATGTTCAATCACCTTATCAAAGAGAGAAAGCTTACAAATAAATACTCCCTGATTGATAACGGTGAGAAGATCAAGTTCTGCTACTTGAAAAGTCCAAACCCCATTCATGAGAATGTAATTTCATTCATTCAAGACTTTCCTAAAGAACTGGATCTGAACAAGTATATAGATTACGAATTGCAATTTGAAAAATCTTTCTTAGATCCTCTAAAAATTATTCTTGATGTTATCGGATGGAACATTGAGAAGACTGTAAACCTCGAACTATTCTTCGCATGAAAGACCAAAACACTATTCCAGATGGTGAAACTAAACAAGACAAGTGGAACAGAGGTCTTGATATTTTCATTGAGTCTGTTATTGAACCAGATCCTGCTCTCAGAGCCTGCGCTCACAATCAAAAATGTTTCCATGAACTGATGGATGTTCGTGAGAATGTGCTAGAATACCTAAAGACATTGAGGTGGCATTGATGGATTTGCCTATTAATGATGAGGAACTCGCAACTATTGTAAGTGCATTGCGACTGGGTGGTGACGCTGCTCTTTATCAGAAACTAAAGATCATCAAAGAAGTTCGTGAAGAAAATCCTGGTGGTCCTTATAAGAAAATTATTCGTGAACAGTTTGGGTTTGTTATTTGATGGACTTTCTAAAGGATATTGTAAAAGAGATTGGTGATGAATACACCAAACTAGCAGCAGACATTGAAGAGAATGAAGAATTTGTTGACACAGGTTCGTACATTTTTAATGCACTCGTATCAGGTAGTGTATTTGGTGGTGTATCTAGGAATAAGATTACTGCTATTGCTGGAGAGTCTTCTACTGGAAAGACTTTCTTCAGTCTCGCCGTGGTTAAGAATTTTCTCGATTCCAATCCCGATGGTTATTGTCTCTATTTTGATACTGAGGCAGCTGTTAATAAGGGATTACTTGAGTCCAGAGGTATTGACCTCAGCAGGGTTGTAGTAGTCAATGTTGTTACTATTGAAGAGTTTCGTGCCAAGGCACTTAAAGCAGTTGATATCTATCTGAAGAAAGATGCTGACGAACGCAAACCTTGTATGTTTGTGTTGGATTCTCTTGGCATGTTGTCTACCGAGAAGGAGATTACCGATGCTCTGAACGATAAGCAAGTTCGTGATATGACAAAATCACAACTGGTCAAAGGTGCCTTTCGTATGTTGACATTGAAGTTGGGACAGGCTAACATACCTATGATTGTCACGAACCATACCTATGATGTCATCGGTTCTTATGTTCCTACTAAAGAAATGGGTGGTGGTAGTGGTCTTAAGTATGCTGCCTCTACCATCATATATCTCAGCAAGAAAAAAGAAAAAGTTGGAACAGATATCGTCGGAAACATTATCAAGGCAAAGACTGCTAAGTCACGTCTGAGCAAGGAGAACCAAGATGTGGAAGTGCGTCTTTATTACGATGAGCGTGGTCTTGATCGTTATTACGGTCTTCTTGAACTCGGTGAGGTTGGCGGACTTTGGAAGAACGTCGCAGGACGATATGAAATTGATGGTAAGAAACTCTATGCAAAACAAATCCTTGCCGAACCAGAAAAGTATTTTACTGCAGAAGTAATGCAGGCACTTGATGAAACTGCACAGAAGGAGTTTGCTTATGGAGCTTCTGTCTGATTACGTTAGAGTATATGATGATGCTCTAGATACAGAATTTTGTAAGAAACTAGTTAGTTTCTTTGAGGCAAATAAAGTCTTTCATGATCCAGTAGATCATGGAGGACTTCCCACTTTTACTCAATATAATCTTACAGAAAGTCTTGGAGCTTCTCATCCATTCTCAAAAGAACTTGCTAGTGCATGTAAAGAACATACTCAAAAGTATGCAGAAGATCTAAGAATCAAGTTTCTACCAAAGAAACATTCTTGGGAAATGTTTCGCATAAAAAAATATGTTCCTGGTGGCAAGGAAAGATTTGATGAGCATGTAGACGTTGCTGATTACAAATCTGCCAAGAGATATCTCGCTTTCTTCATCTATCTGAATGATGTTGATGAAGGTGGTGAAACTCTCTTTAGTGGTTATAATGGTGACATGAACCACGTCAAACCAAAGAGTGGTAGAATGGTCGTATTTCCTCCTCTTTGGATGTTTCCACATTCTGGTTTACCCCCAGTGAGCGGAGACAAGTATATCGTTAGTGGTTATTTTCATTACCTATGAAGGACAGAATCGAAAGTACAATCCTTACTAATCTGATTTACAATGAAGAATACCTGAGAAAGGTTCTGCCTCATATTGAACCAGATTATTTTGACAATAGGATTGAGAGAGTCTTGTTTGAAGAGGTCTCACAGTTCATTGCAAAATATGATAAGCTTCCATCTCAGGAAATTATTTCTATTGAGATTAAGAATAGAACTGATTTGACTCAGGATGAATACTCTGATGCATTGAAGATTGTAAGTCTTCTAGTTCCACAAGAGATTAATCAGAGTTGGTTGCTTGATAGTACAGAGAAGTGGTGTAAGGATCGTGCCATTTATTTGGCATTGATGGAGTCTATCCGTATTGCGGATGGTGGTGACGAGAAGAAGAGTAGGGATGCTATCCCAACAATTCTTCAGGATGCCTTAGCGGTCTGTTTTGACAACAACGTTGGTCATGATTACTTGGAAGATTATGAGGAACGATATGATTTCTATCACCAGAAAGAAGACAAGATTCCCTTTGATCTCGAATTCTTTAACAAGATTACAAAGGGTGGTCTCCCGAATAAAACTCTTAACATTGCTTTGGCTGGCACTGGTGTCGGTAAGAGTCTCTTTATGTGCCATGTCGCATCTTCCGTCCTACTACAGGGGAAGAATGTGCTTTATATCACGCTTGAGATGGCTGAAGAAAAAATTGCAGAACGAATTGACGCTAATCTCCTTAACGTAAATATTCAGGATATTGGTGACCTTCCAAAGCAAATGTTTGAAAGCAAGGTAACCAACCTTACCAAGAAGACTCAGGGAACTCTTATAATTAAAGAGTACCCTACTGCTGCTGCTCATGAAGGTCACTTCAGAGCACTTTTAAATGAACTCCAACTTAAGCGGTCATTTAAACCAGACATCATTTTTATTGATTATCTCAATATTTGTGCTAGTTCCCGCTATAGCAAACTTGGTTCTGTCAATTCATATAGCTATATTAAGTCTATTGCAGAAGAGCTTAGAGGATTGGCTTGCGAAGCCGAGGTCCCTATCATATCTGCCACCCAGACCACTCGTAGCGGTTATAGTAGCAGTGACGTTGACCTTACTGACACTTCTGAGTCCTTTGGTCTCCCTGCTACTGCTGATCTTATGTTTGCCCTTATTAGCACCGAGGAGTTGGAAGGACTAAATCAAATCATGGTCAAACAGTTGAAAAACCGTTATAATGACCTTAGTGTCTTCAAGAGATTTGTTGTTGGCATTGATAGGGCAAAGATGCGTCTGTATGATTGTGAACAATCAGCGCAAGATGATATCCTTGACAGGGGTGATGAAATCGAATACAATGAAGAGACACCACTTAAAGATAAGTTTGCTAAACTAAACTTCTAATGTTAAAAAAGTATAACCCTGCTGTTTATTACTCAGTAATTTCAAAAAAAGATGGCAGGAAGATTGCTGATTGTGGGTGGGAAAGTGATGCCATCATGCTGGTCAGTTACGATCCTGAAAATAGAGAGTATGTGAAAAGCACAAATCATTTGATGGGTCCTGTAGTTGATATTGAAATCCCCAAAGAACTCCCTACTAGCGAAGTTGTTACTTGGGACGGAGTTGAATTTGCAGGAGATTATGAAGGACCACTCTATGCTCCACACCCCGATCTTATAGAACCAAAGCAAGAAAAATACTTGCCTGATTCCCAACAAGAACCATTTATTCCCAGTTATCATGATTGATTACGAAAAGTACAAAGAGTTTGTCAATGCCGTCACGTCAAAAGAAAGTAAAGACAGTTACGATTTCGGTGCAAGAGTTGTCGATCTCATCGAAAAAGACAACTTTCCTGTCGAGCGATTGCTTACTGCTTCTGTAGGCATGTGTGCTGAGGCAGGTGAGTTTACTGAAATCATTAAGAAGATTATTTTCCAAGGCAAACCTGTCAACGAAGATAACCTGTTTCACCTGAAGCGTGAACTGGGTGACATCATGTGGTATGTTATGCAGGCATGTATGGGTCTTGATATCTCTCTTGATGAAATCGTGCAGATGAATATTGATAAACTCAAAGCACGTTATCCTGGTGGTGAGTTTGATGCTCACTATTCCGAAAACCGTAAAGAAGGAGATGTCTGATGGAACACGCTGTAGAAGCATGGAACACAATGGGGTGGTTTGATGGTTTTCTCTTCACCCTTTGGATTGTTGCATTGTACATTGGCAAATTAAAAATCGATCAAAAGTTTGCTCGTAAAACCATTTACAAAGTTAAACTGGTCGATGATGCTAGAGACCAAAAGAAAATTGATGATAAATTAAATTACGACACCTATAGCAAATGACTACATTCAACTTAGAACTTTCACCCATTCAAGCCTTCTTGGTTCATGAAGCGTTGGTGGAGACACAGAAAGGATTCACACAAGATCCAAAGTGTGTACCTGATCGGATTGTCGTTGTCCGTGAAGTGATAGAATCTATCGAAAAACATCTGGAGGAAGTAACTGATGGCACTGTCTGATTCAGTAAAATTTAGTTTGGAAGAAGCAGAATCTCATCTGAGAAATGCTCTTTCCTTTGCTGCTAGGCAAGAACGTCCAATGGTCTGCACTGCAATTGCAGACATGATCAAACAGATTACAACAATGCAACACGCTGATGATATCCTAGATAAACTAGAGAATCGTGAACCTGGTAGCAGTGGATTGTTTGGAAACTTTCTAGACGACGAAGAGTAATGTATACGGTCTGGATTCATGTGGTAGCATTTTTCCAAGTTGTTGTGGTGAACTGCATTCAACCAGTCAATTGGAAATATTGTTACCGTGTGGACCAGTGGTTAATACCTGATATTATGGAAGGATATGAAATCTGGACAAAGCAAAAGCATCCCTATCAATCAGAAAAGGAATATCTTTCCAATGTACAGGGAACCACACCTACAGAGACAAAGTGATAAGTGTGCTGCGCTTTGGAAAGAATGGTATAACTATAAGTTTGGTTTGAAAGATGAAGAAAAAGCAAAAGAATATAGAGAACTCTGGGGGAAGTGTGTAGATGAACATTCCAAAATGATTCAAGAAGTAGTAAAGGAAAATCCCATATACAATACTGAAAATTTGCTCTAAATAAGAGGGAAGAATAGTCCCTCTTTTTCATGCCTAGACAGATTTCTGAACCTAATTCTGAACCAGACTATTATGACATGTATGAGGCAAAGGGAATGTCTCATTACTTTAAGTCTGGTGGTGGGGGATTTATGTATGAAGATAAACTATATTTTCAATATAAACAAATTGGATTAGTTCCACCTTCTTTTGTTCCCGCAGGAGCTGCTAATGATCTTCCAGATCTAATGTTGGAGGTGGCACCATCATCTAATGCTGCTGGAGGAACTCCAGCGAAAGCAAAGAAAAAAATAAAATTAGAAGTTAAATTGGATACTGCTGCTGACTTTGGTCAGAGTGGACTAAAGTGTAGACCTGATGGAACTTGGTATCTTGATGGTCAAGATAGTCCAGAGGGTAGACAGATGAGAGCACTTTTGAATGCGATGGGAGTCCCAAGGATTGTTCAGAGAGAGTGGGGTGGTGCGGGCAGACCTAGAATATTTGATCATAAGGGACCTGCAAAAGATATGTCTCAGAGAGATCTTGATTACGATAGAGAGAACTTTAAAGATATTATTTTGAAGGGTAGTGATGCTCCACAGGTCACTACTTTATTCAGTTACTATGGAACTAAAAGTACACACTATATTCAAATTGGTGGTTATGGATTGTATTCGATGTCTTCTGATCCAGCGGGACTATCTACTATCGGTGTGAAAAAATTTGATGGTACATTAAAACTGAGAATAAGAAGAAAACCATCTGGTAGTAGAACGGAACCTTGGAAGTATAGATTCTCTACCGCTCTCCTTATTGATAGGAAACCCACTAGAAGTGGTTTTGATCTTGATCAACTGAGTGATGATGATGCGTTGTATTTCCTTGACCCTGGATTCAAGGTGGTCAAATAAACAAGTGTCCACTCCCTCCCTACTCCAGCAGAATACGCTGTATAATATGGGTATGAAAAACACACACCTCGAACACCTGGAAGACGAGATCCTGAACCGTGGCAGTGACGGTGGTATGGATGTGGTCAAAGTCCTTCAGGATGCTGGTAGTTTCCTGTCAGGTAAGCAGAGTAATCTTGGTATCACCACCAAGTGGGACGGTGCTCCCGCTGTTGTTTGCGGCACCGACCCTCAAACTGGCAAGTTCTTTGTCGGCACCAAGTCTGTATTCAATAAGACCAACCCCAAGGTCTGCTTCTCCGATGCTGACATCGATGGTTGGTACAAGGGTGCTCTTGCAGAGAAACTCAAGACATGTCTTGCATATCTTCCACAACTGAATATCAGTGGTATTGTTCAGGGTGACCTTCTCTACACTGATGACTTGCAACTGGGACTGACCCGTAAGGGTAAGGTTGTTACCTTCACTCCTAATACAGTTACATACTCTGTTCCTCTTTCCTCACCACTTGCCAAGCAAGTTCTGATTGCAAAGATGGGTATTGTGTTCCACACTACCTATGCTGGTCCTTCTATCCAGACTGCTCAAGTCGCATACGAAGCACCTGAGATTACCAGCACCAGGGATGTGTTTGTTGCTAGTGCCAACTTCACTGATGCTTCTGGTATTTCTCGCTTTACCCCTGGTGAAGCTAGGAAGTTCATGAGTCAGATCAACCGTACCATCGGTTCTCTCAAGCAGGCATCTTCTTTCCTTGATATTCTGGGTCAGACTGGTGAATCTCGTTTCGTCATGTCTGTTATGTTCAAACAGTTCTTCAACAAAGAAGTCCGTAAAGGTAAGGCACTTGTCAATACTCGTGGAGTTGCTGCTGACTTCGCACGTTTCTTTGCTGCCCGCATGAACGAGGAGATGCTGTCTAAGAAGTCCAGTGCTGCAAAGGCTAAATATTTACAGATGAAAACTGATGGACTCAAGTTCATCGCAGCAAATGAGAACGCTATCTATTTCACGGTAGCATCCTATATCAATATTCGTGCTGTAAAGAAACTCATCATAAATCAACTCAATAAAGTTCGCACCATTGACACTTTCATGAAGACTGATCGTGGATTCGTTCACAGTGATCCTGAGGGTTATGTTGTCGTCAATGATCGTGCTTACAAACTAGTAGATGATAAGTTCCGTCGTGCCAATGTTACTCTTGTGAAGTCCTGGGATAAATGAAAAGTTTTTCTAGATTTCTATCTGAAAGTGTTACTCAAGCTGCCAGACAAGCCAAGAGGTTAGGTCTCACTGGTGATGGTCATGGTGGTTGGGTAGACCCTAATGGCAAAGTAGTTGCGAGGACAGTCGATGGCAAATTGGTTTTCTCCAGTGGAAGGAGACCCTCTGCTGGAACAGATCCTGATAAACCAGGAGCAGCAGCAAGGCAAGCACTCCCAGCCGAACCCCCTGCTGGCAATGATCAGGGAGCGCAACAAGCTGCACCAGAAGCCGAACCTGAGCAGGAGGTCGAAAAGACTAGAGGGGTAGTCACTCTTGGTTTCGGTCGTTTCAATCCTCCAACTGCTGGACACGCAAAACTTTTAGACACCATTGCAGATACTGCTGATGGTGAACAGTATTACGTTTATCCCTCTCACTCTCAGGACGCAAAGAAAAATCCTCTGGACTCTCAGACTAAAGTAGAGTTCATGAAGCAGTTGTTCCCTGATCATGCTAACAACATTGTATTTGATGCTAGCATTAAAACTATTCTTGATGCATTGAAGCAAGCAGATGTCGAAGGATTTGCCAGTGTCAACATCGTGGTTGGTGCTGATAGACAGAAAGAGTTTGAGACCCTCGCAAATAAGTACAACGGGCAACTCTATAATTTTGATGAGATTAACGTCATCTCTGCAGGAGAGCGGGACCCCGATGCTGAAGGCGTCGAAGGTATGTCTGCCTCTAAACTTAGAAAGTTAGCAATTGATGGTGACGCAGAAGGATTTGCTGCTGGTCTTCCACCAGGAACAAAACCAAAACTTGCACAACAACTCTTCAATACTGTTCGTAAGAGTATGTCTGTTAAGGCAGAGACTTGGGAGATCGCTCCTAAGTTTGATTGGAAGAGTCTTCGTGAGAACTATATTAATGAAAAAGTATTCAATGTAGGAACTCTTGTTGAGAGTCTCAATACGGGTTTGATTGGTCGTGTCATTCGTAAAGGTGCTAACCACATCATCGCAGTGACCAAAGAGGGACTGATGTTTAAGTCCTGGATTCGTGATATCACAGAAACATTTACTGACAGGGCAGGTGTTCCCGCTTCCCAACGTGGAGTGGGCACTGATTCTTATCGTAAGTACGTTGAGAAGTTGACTCCCAACGACAAAGTTAAATCCCTCATAAATAAAAACATATACAAGACTGGATCTGGTAGAAATGTCTGATAACTTTATCCAAGAAAACTCTGAGACCATCACTCTTCGTGCGATGGCAAACGTTTTCATGTCCGAAAAACTTGATGCTGTGGGCAAGGAAGATTCTGATATCGACAACGATGGTGATGTAGATAAGTCTGATAAGTACCTACACAATCGTCGTAAGGCAGTTGGTGCTGCTATTGCGCGAAAAAAAAAACTAAAGGAGGAAGCAGCGACTGCGGTTGCGAGCACTGATGGAGACGAGAAAGAAATTACCGAAAAGAAGGTAAAGAATAAGGTCGTCATCAACCCTGAAGTTAAAGAAGAGAAAGATCCATTCGGTAGACCTGGTGGAAAGCATGGTGGTGTCGGCAAACCAGGTGGTGGATATGATAAAGCAATCAAAGCAAATCAAAAAGCACTTGATAAATTAGAGAAGAAAAAGGTTGATGAGGCAAGAGAACCTGGTGAGTCTCCTAAAGAATATGCTGCTAGAGTGACAGCGAAATATAAGGGTAAGAAAGTTAAATTATTCAAAGATTATGATCCCATGAAGGATCCAAACTTTGATCATGATAAGGCTGAAAGAACTCGTGGATCAATGAAGGAAGCAACCTATCCTTCAGACTTCAGAAATCCCGATGGTTCTAAGAGAGCTGTCGCTAGAAAAAAGTATGGAAAGGATAGTGGACCCAAGCAACACGATCAAGAAACAGATCGTTATGGTCGCAGAAAGACTGTAGATGAAGAATCATATGATAATCTGAAGGACAGAAGACTTGGTAGTTATCCAAAGTCAAAGTCGGAACCAGTCCCCGAAGTTGACTCTATGGCAAAAAGAATCGAGGCCATTAGAAAGTCAATCAAGAAGAAGTGACTTTCCCAGAGAAAGTAATTACTGACGAACCTGTCTGGAGTGTGATCATCATGTTGATCATTCTCTTGGCAGGTGTTTCTTATTATGTGTATACAATAATCAATTTGGCAAATAGTGAGATGAATAAATAGGAGCGCTATCTGCTCTTAAAATCATGTTGGCATTTTTACTTCCATTAGCATCTAAGATTGTTGACGCTGCCATTGCTAAGATTCCCGATGATGCGGAACTTGGTGAAAAACTTATCGAAATTTGTTTGCATATCCTTGGTAAGGCAGTTAAACTGACTAAAACCGATGCTGACGACAAACTCCTTGAGGCTGTTGCTAGTGCAATCAGAAATCGTGAAGCTGGTTGATTATAAATAATCCTTAGGTAAAACGTAATTGCGAGTTAAGACATGGCTCTCTGGGGTAACGACGATAACATTACGACCTTTGGAACCGTAAGCCTCTCTGGTAATACTGTTACTGGTTCAGGTACTACTTTCTCCACCGATGTTTCGGTTGGGCAAGTAATCCGTTTCGGTGTTCGTGGTGGAGTAGGAACATATTATGGTGATGCTACCATTGTTGGCGTTACCAGTGATCTAATTCTGACCATTGGTTCTACTGCTGGTCTTTCACCTGATCTGTTTGGTGCTGGGTCTACCAGTTACTATGTCAGTGAACTTCCTAAGTCCAGTATTCTGGATTCTAAGTACAGTGAGAACACTGCTTACGGTGTAGAAGATTCTCTGGTCTATGGTACTGCTACAGCAGACCACGACGGAACACAATATGATCTTGCACATGCTGGTTGGGTTGGTGTTACAACCTATATGGATATGCATGATAACCTGAGAGTTAAGTCTGAAGTTCTAGTTGCCATGTCTGGTATTTCCACTGGCAATATTCCTTATCCAACTGATGTCTGATTAAATGAGATTTGATGATTTGAACGATAATAATTATCTCCTTTTTGCTATTAAAAATTACGAAAATCCTCAGGCAATCACGAAGGAAGACTTTGAAGACGACTTGAAACGTATCAAGTACGTCAAGAGGTTGTTGAAAAGATATAAGAACACAGGTGAATTGAGGAC
>MDTC01218608.1_pt1 | contig 11075 bp, 7 predicted proteins | sample 811181 | NCBI WGS metagenome assembly MDTC01 (sample SAMN05326644, study PRJNA326480) | marine metagenome | isolation source: seawater | place: Pacific Ocean: North | collected 2011 | reverse complement strand
TACTAATCCTGTTGGATCACAAATCCCTGCAATATTCCTGATGCTTCCATTTGGACAAATTGGGAAGGGTAGTGTTTGATCTGTAATTCCCTCCCCGGGCGCTGTTGACGGGTCAACATATCTAGTCGTTATCTGATGGTTTTTGTCTAATTCGTCAAGGTCGGTTGTTGACGGCATCACGAACCGCCCCTCCCCGTGCCTCACTGGACATTCGATTCTTGTAATTCCTTTAGTCCAGATGCATGGGCTATCTGGATCGAATTCTAATGTGACCCACCTGTCTTCATAACGGCCAGAATTGTTCAGGGTAAGGCTGGCTCTTTGTTCAAAGTCAGGTGTTTCTTTACCAGGAAGTAGTCCTGTTTTAACCAATACTTGGAACCCGTTGCAAATTCCAATTATTGGTTTACCTGCTGCTACAAATGCGGTTAACTGCTCCCTCATTGCAAATCTCATTCGATTACCCAATAGCCGCCCAGAACCAAGGTGGTCCCCGAATGAAAAGCCACCAGGAACTGCAAGAATGTGGAATTCTGATAGGTCTCTTTCACCATTTACGAAATTGTTTACGTGAACTCTTTCACTAGTTGCGCCAGCTAACTCGAAGACTGCCGCTGTTTCTCTATCGCAATTGATGCCAAACCCGAATAATATTGCAACCTTTGGAGTATCTACCATCATTGGTCACCCCCTGTCATATCGAGGCTGCCTTTCCATGCAGAAACCATGTCCTCAACTGAAGATTCGATAATCAAATCATCTCCGTCCCAAATCCCCAGAGTGTCTCCCTCGGTTACCTCGCCCATATATGTCAGCGAATGCCCTTTCATTTGCGATAAGAATTCCAAGCGGTTTTCTTGTTTTACACCAACAATGATTCTCCCCAGTGATTCCCCCCAAAGCCGGCCCCAGATATCTGCTTCTCCTGGGCCGTCGATGTCTATCGCTGCACCACATCTGCCACCGATGCACATCTCTGCAATAGCTACAGCTACGCCTCCTTCGCTACAATCGTGAGCAGTTCTAACCAAGCCCGATTGGATTGTTTTTGTTAGAGCTTTGTAAGACGCTAAGTTCTTTTCTGGGTTGGGTAATTGTGGTACTTCTCCGCCGATACCCTCTGCCTCTCCTGCTTCTTTCATCATGAATGAGATCTCGCTAGCACCTAGTTCTTGTTTAGATTCTCCAACCAAATACAAACTCTCTCCGGGCTTTAGATCAGAGGTTGTTGTATATCTTACATCAGGATGGTTGCCAAATAGTGAAAATAGAAGGGTTGGAGGAATTGAGATCTTATTTTCCCCAGTCCCATAATCGTTCTTCATAGAGTCTTTTCCTGAAATGCATGGCACGAAATAGGCTCTACAAATTCTTTCTAATTCGCGATTTGCTCTAACTAGTTGTGCTAGCTTAAACTTACCATCTGGGGTTTTCTTACTCTCGATTGGGTCGGGCCAACAAAAATTATCCAGCCCTGCTACTTTTGACAGATCTACTCCCGTGCATACTGCGTTTCTAACCGCTTCATCGACTGCTGCTGCTGCCATCGCCCCTGCGTCAATATCGCTGTATCTAGGTGATATCCCGTTCGACACAACCAATCCTTTGGTTGAGCCGTGGATTGGAGCAAGTAGACCTGCGTCTCCAGGCCCATCTCTCTCAACTCCGACGAATGGTTTCACTGCGGTTTGTGCTATGACCTCGTGGTCATATTGACGGACCCAGGTCTCCTTTGATGCGATGTTTGGTCTTGCTAGCATTCGTAGCAAAAGGTCGCTGTGATGGGGATTTCCAGGGGGAGTGAATGGGGCATGGGATGGTTTAACCCACTCACTTTCCAATCGAAGTTGTGGCACCCCGTCGTGAAGGAATTCAATTGGTAGTGATGCAACTGTATCCTCGCCGTGTACAACGTGGAACTGTCCAGTATTGGTGAAGTCTGCAACCCATGTTGCTTCTACTTCGTGGAGGTTTGCAAGTTTTTCAAACGCAGCTACATCGGATTCTTTTACTGCTACAGTCATTCTTTCTTGAGATTCGGAAACCAAGATTTCCCATGAAGAGAGTCCTTCTTGTTTGAGTGGTACTTTCCCCAGATCTATTTTGCACCCATTGGTATATTCTGCCATTTCACCTATGCTAGAAGAAAGTCCACCGGCGCCGTTATCTGTGATACAAGTAATCAGTCCAGCATCTCTCGCTTCAAGAATCATATCGACCATTTTCTTCTGTGTGATTGGGTCTCCAATTTGAACCGCGCTAGATGGGGATTCCTCTGTTAATTCTAAGGATGAAAACGTCGCTCCGTGGATTCCATCATATCCAACTCTTCCGCCGACCATGTACACTCTGTCCCCTGGCAGAGGGTTCTTTTCGTGAGATTCTCGGCCGTCGGCCAACTTTCTCGGCATTATTCCAATAGTCCCACAATAAACCAGCGGTTTACCGATATATCGGTCATCGAATACGATTGCTCCGTTTACCGTAGGAATCCCGCTTTCATTGCCCCCAACCCTAACGCCTGCGTGAACTCCTCTAAGAACACGTGATGGGTGGAATAGGTTGTCTGGCAAGTCGCCCTCCCAGTCTGGTGGGCCAAAGCAAAATACATCTGTATTAGCGATTGGTCTTGCGCCTAGCCCAGTCCCCAAGATGTCTCTGTTGACGCCAACGATACCGGTCATCGCCCCGCCATAGGGATCTAATGCGCTTGGAGAATTGTGGGTTTCTGCTTTCATGCACATTGACCATTCGTCGTCCCATGCTATGACTCCGGAGTTGTCATGAAAGACCGACAATAACCAGTCGACTTCATCTTTCATTTCCAATGTTGGATTCATGATGTGGGTTTTGAATAAAGAATCTATTTCCGATTCCTCGCCTGTTTCTTTGTCGCTGTGTTTGATGTGTGCAGCGAATATTTTGTGTTTACAGTGTTCGGACCAGGTTTGAGCTAAACATTCTAATTCAACATCTGTAGGAGCGTTTTCAGGAAGCCCGACCTCGGCTCTAGCCGCCCTAACTTCTGGGTTGCGATAATGTGCCTGAATTGTTTGCATTTCTTCCAAATTTAGTGCTAAAAGCCCTTCTTCGGAAAGTCTGATTAATTCTTCGTCAGAAATTTCGAGATCTATTGTAGAGGGTGGTGAATAATCTATTGGGATTACTGGGGCATAATCGAGTTCAGGGTATTTCTCTCCTGATTTAGAATATAATGCCCTTTCTATCAGCCCATTGTGTAGTTGTTTGGAAAGCCATTCAACTTCAATTTCCCCGGGGACTCCTTGGAATACATAGGTGATGTATGTTGAAACTCTCGCACCCTCTCCTGCATCGGGAAATATGGTCCGGAATCCGTCTAGTGCTGCTTTCCCAGGGTTATCAGTTACTCCTGGTTTAAATCCAATTGTAACTACTACGTCTGCTCCGTTTGGAAATAGAGTTTTGTTTTCTAAATGGGAGGAGTCTGTTGCACTTTCCTCAATAATAGGGTCTGCAAATACGTCATCCACTCTTGAAGAAACTCGATCTGCTGTTATTTCACTATCGATTAAGAAGCCAACTATCGACCTTACGCTTCCAATCTCGATGTTGTGGTCGGCTTCCAGTTGCCTCTTTACAGAGTCCCCGCGAACGTCGCGCATTCCTTCTCCGAGTTTTGGGGTTGTTTCGACTCGAACTATGTTTGAGGGCATTTAGTACACCTGCCCCCCTTAGGGGGCAGCCGGTGGGCAGAGACTACCGTCCATGAATACTACGCTTGAAATTTCAAAACTCCGGGGTTAGAATATGTTATAGCGCGTCTTTCAAAAATTGACCAGTAAAACTTGCTTTTACCTTAGAAACGTCTTCTGGAGTTCCGATTGCCACTACCTTCCCTCCTCGGTCACCACCCTCTGGCCCAAGGTCTACAACCCAATCTGCAGATTTGATTACATCTAGGTGATGTTCGATTACAATTATTGAATGCCCGGTTGTTCTTAACCTCAAAAGTACATCAATTAGTTGCTGGACATCTGAAAATGACAGTCCAGTTGTTGGTTCGTCTAAGATGTACATTGTGTGTTTGTGCGGGGGCCTGCGTAATTCGCTAGCAAGTTTGACCCTCTGAGCTTCGCCACCAGAAAGTGTCGTTGCTGGTTGACCAAGTCGGATATAGCCTAGTCCTACGTCGTTAATGGTAGATAGTGTTCTGTGTAATTTCCTATGGTTTTCGAAAAACTCCACGGCCTCTCCAACTGGCATTTCTAAAATATCGTGAATATTCTTCCCTTTCCATGTAACTTCCAAGGTTTCACGTGTGTATCTTTTTCCTTCACAAATATCGCAAGTAATCCAAACATCAGGTAGGAAATTCATCTCTAGTTTGATCGATCCGCCGCCTCTGCATGCTTCGCACCGGCCTCCTTTAACATTGAATGAAAAATGCCCGGGAGTGTACCCTCTTTCTTTGGATAATTTTGTTTCTGAATATAATTTTCTGACATCATCAAATGCTTTAGTGTAGGTCGCCGGGTTTGACCTAGGAGTTCTTCCAATCGGGGATTGATCGATAACAATGACTTTGTCAACCATTTCAATTCCTTCTATTTCATCATGGAGCCCGGGTTGAGCATCTGAACCGTTAATGTGGCGCTGTAATGAAGGTGCAAGAATGCTCGATACTAAGGAGGACTTTCCTGATCCAGAAACTCCAGTTACTGCTGTTAAACATCCTAATGGGAACTCAACATCTATGTTGTCAAGATTGTTTTGGCGAGCGCCTATTACTTTCAGGTGCCCTTTTGTTGCCACGGCCCTTTCATCGGGAACGGGTATGGTTCTTTTTCCAGAAAGATATGCCCCCGTAACTGAATTCTTTGATTTCATAGCAACTCTCGGCGGGCCGTTTGCAACAATCTTACCACCTTCTAAACCCGCACCCGGCCCTAAGTCACACAACCAATCGGCTTGACGTAGTGTTTCTTCGTCGTGTTCGACTACGAGTAATGTATTACCTAAATCTGAAAGCTCTCTTAGAGTTGTTAGAAGTCGTTCGTTATCTCTTTGATGGAGCCCTATTGATGGTTCATCTAAAACGTACATTACACCTGTTAAACGGCTTCCAATTTGAGTTGCTAACCTAATACGTTGGCTCTCTCCCCCTGACAGTGTGTTAGCCCTTCTATCTAACGTTAGATAGTCTAAGCCTACATCGTTTAGGAAGCCGAGTCTCCCCTCGATTTCCTTTAGAATCTCTCTTCCTATGAAGGCACTTCTATCATCTAGTGTTTCTGCTGAATTTCCTTCTCCCCTCATTGAGCGGACTATTTCTAGTGCCTCATGCACACTAGATGCTCCGATCTCCGGTAATCGTTTACCGGCGACGGTTACTCCTCTGGCTGCTGCGTTGAGTTTTTCGCCATTGCATTCGGGGCAATCTTCATCGTTCATACATGCGATTAACCGGCTCCTGGTGCGTTCAGATGTTGTTTCAGTGTATGTTTTTTGAAGGCGGCCATAAACCCCCTCCCATGGCTTGCTATACTTGTATTGTGAGCCTGTTTCTGAACGAAACTCGAAATGAATGATGGTGGACCCTGAGCCGTTTAGAAGAATGTCTTGCGAATCGTCATCTAATTCTGAAAATGGAATGTTTGTGGGGATGCCGTAGTGCTCTGCGGTTTGTTCCATTAGTTTACGATACCAATGTGGAGACATTGATTGTCTCCACGGAATTATGCACCCTTCGGAAATGGTTGCTCTACGATCAACAAGTAAATCGGCACTAAACCTACGTTGTATCCCTAGCCCCTGGCAAGAAGGGCAGGCCCCTAATGGTGAGTTAAAAGAAAATACTCTTGGACTCATTTCTGGCATAAATGCCCCATGTTCGGGGCATGCAAATTCTTCGGACCAAACCATTGTTTCGCCAACCGTTGTTCCTTTGGATTTTGATCCTTCAGAAAATACGAACTTTGCCTCTGGCGGTTTTATACTCTCTATCGCAACGGTTCCGCCACCAATTTTAAGCGCCGATTCTACCGCCTCGGTTAATCGTTGCCTTCGGTCTTTAGTGCAACGAAAACGATCGATTCTAACGTCTATATCGTGGCGGAGGTTTTTGTCTAAATCGTGTTTCTTCTCAAAAGAGCCCTCTCTTCCATTTATTCGTCCTTCGGTCCAACCTTGCTCTACCAAATGCCGGAATAAATCGGCATGTGTACCTTTACGATTGCGAATTGCAGGACTCCATACGGATATTGCGTGCCCTTCCAAATTCCAAGAAATATCATCCACTATTTCTTGGACTGTTCTTCTGGCCACTTCTATCCCACATGTAGGGCAATGGGGAAGACCAATTCTAGCCCACATTAATCTAAGATAATCCATGATTTCTGTTACCGTTGCTACGGTTGAACGGGGGTTGTGGCTTCCTTGTTTTTGGTCAATTGAAATAGCCGGAGAAAGCCCTTCGATGTTATCGCAATCTGCTTTTTTCATCTGTCCAATAAATTGTCTTGCGTATGAAGATAGGCTTTCGACATATCTTCTCTGGCCTTCGGCGTAAAGGGTATCGAATGCCAATGATGACTTTCCTGATCCTGAAACACCAGAGATTACTACAAATTGACCACGCGGGAGTTTGACATCAATGTCTTGTAAATTGTGGGTTCGCGCACCACGAACCTCAATCCAGCCGTCATCTCCTGGCTTGGCCATCAATCTCATGGGCGAGTCAAGAGTTCTTGAGCCCTTGCTTATCACTCGGGCCCGAATGGTATTGTTGCATCGAAGCGAACAGGGTCGTCTGTTTCGGGGTGAAGTAGTTCTAATGCTGAGGCGTGTAATGCGATTCTACCGATGGGGTTTCCTTCAGCCCCGTGCTGTTCGTCGCCAATTACAGGGTATCCCATATTCGCTAATCCTACTCTGATTTGGTGCCTTCTTCCAGTTTCTATTGTTAACATTAGGAGGCTTGCAACTTCATCACTATCCTCTATACTCCAATGTGTAATGGCTTCTTTCGCTTTCGGGTTTCTTTTGTTTACTGCTTTTACACGTAGAAATTTATCCTCTAGTAACCATTCGTGGATTTTCCCGCCTTTTTGTTCGGGAACTCCTTGCACTAGGGCGTGATAAACACGATGGACGCCTCTATTGGCGAATTGTTCCTGGAGATATTCTTTGTGTCTTTTATGTTTGGCGAAAATCATTACTCCAGAGGTTTCTCGATCTAGGCGGTGTACAATAAATGCCCAACCTTTCTCATTTTCGCTCTTAAGATAATCGACAACTCTTGAGTGGAGTGTGTCCGGCTCCATTTTATCGGTCGCTACAGATAAGAGGCCTGCTTGCTTATTTACAACTAAAATATGATCATCTTCGAACAAAATTTTGATCCTTGGATGTCGTTTCTTAGGAGCAGGGGGTGGTGTATTTTTTATCGCAGACTCTTTATCAGATATTGTCACTATGTGCCCTGGATTTACGATAAACTTCGCCTTATGTACTACATTCCCATCAACATGTACTCGTCCTTCCGTTAACATTTTCCGTAATTTATTACGTTTTGAATTTGGAAAATAAGAAGAAAGAATTTCTATTAATTCTGTTTCTTGTTCAACTTTCATTTAATCACCTAAATTAGTATGACATCTACGGTGTCTCCGATAGAGTACTCTTGCATTGGTTGTAAGATCGCAAACCCTTCGCTAAATGCGACGCTAGCTAGATTTCCCGAGCCTTGATGGATTTTTTGGTGAGCGGTAAGGCCCTCGTCTCCCAGTTCAATTGATACTCTGCGTAAAGTTAGGCTGTCTTTTGTTGGCTTCACAGTAGTAGCTAATTTAGCGCGAACCCTGTGCTCGACGGGCCCTTTAGCAGAAGTAGTATTCCTGATCCACGGAGCCACTAACATTCGGAATACAACATGGGAACTTACTGGATTCCCAGGTAATCCGAAAATTGGGGTGTCTTTCCAAAGTCCAAATAATGGAGGAGATCCGGGGCGGAGTTTTATTCTCCAAAAATGGATTTCTCCCTCTTCTTCCATAATTTTCCTTACCAAGTCCCACTCTCCCATCGAGACCCCCCCGCTGGTTAAAATTAAATCAAATTCTGATGATGCTTTGTCTAAAACATTCCGTAAATCGTCGATAGTGTCGCCCACACATTGTAGTCTAGTCGGCGTATGTCCAATCCATTTTACAAGTCCTGAAAGTCCGAAGGAATTGGATTCGTAAATTTCTCCTCGCTCCAATTCATCTCCTGGTTGTTTTAATTCATCTCCTGTAGAAATGATGGCTACTTTTAATCGCCTAACAACAGGTAATGAAGGATAACCCATCGTTGCACATAGTCCGATCTTTGATGGAGTTAGGTGAGTGCCCGCTTCAAATGCTATTTCGCCTTTCTTGAGATTCTCTCCTGCCTTACGAATGAAATTTTTCATACCTTCTTGGGAAAGCGTCACTTTATTATTTTTTGATGAAGTTAATTCAATTTGCAGAATTGCGTCAGCCCCTTTAGGCATGGGGGCGCCAGTCATAATTCTAACAGCTTGGCCTTTTTTAACATCAAAATTATCTTCTTGGCCTGCGGCTTGTATTACCCCTATTATTTCGAGATCTGTTGGGGGGTTGGTTGTATCTTCATACCTCATTGCGAAACCATCCATGGCAGAATTATCAAATGGTGGATCGTTTACTAAAGAAGGTAAATCTGTTGCTAATATTCGGTTATAACAATCATCCAGGGGTACGCGTTCAACGACTGATTGTAATGTAATTCGGTTGCAAATTTCGATTGCCTGGCCGAGTTCAACAAAATATGGTTTCTCGTCCATAAAATCACCATGCAGTAGTTAGTCTTGAGTTTCCCGGTATAATTAATTGATAAAATCGATAATATATCTTAGTAAACTTAGAGATACTGCGCATAGGAATACAATTGTTACTGTGTTTTTTGATAGGTGTTTTATAGCATATTTAGCTCCAATAAATGATGAAACAAACGCTAAGTGTGGAATGAAAATCATAATTGGTAATAATCTAATTCTATCGATTAAATTACCAGTTACCCCATCTAGAATTATGTGGCTAATCAATGCAACCGGGACTATAGTTGAGACAACGAGGTAGCTTGTCCCTGCTGCTTTATTTGCATCCATTCTAAGTATTGAGCGGTTGGCGGTAACGAGTATTGCTCCGCCACCAATTCCTAATATCCCAGAAGATAGTCCGGCAAATGAGCTTCCTAGTAAGTAGGGGGTCTTTTTTTCTGAAAGGGATGCTTCTTTTGATTCTACAATCTTGTTTTTCATCTGCCTGATTGTTCTTTCTATTACGAAAATTAGAATTATTGTTGCTAATATTTTTATGATTATATCGCCTAAAAGTGAGATAAATAATCCTGAAAGTATGGTGCCGATTATTGCAGAGGGTATTGCGGTGATTCTTCCGGCATTGGCCGCCTCTTTATCTGCTAAACCTGCTTTTGAATGTGCCAAACTACTCCCTAGTGAAACCATGAGAACCAAGGTTAGTGATCCTATGACCGCCTCTTGCATTTCCCATTCTAACATGTAATACAAAATCGGGACGTAAAGCACCCCACCCCCCAAACCTAGTGGGCTAAAAATTAGTGCGACGAGTAGAAGTGATAAAATTGCAAATATTGTAATTAAGTCCAAATCGCCACCTCCTATCATTCTCATCCTGACTAATTTTAAGATTTTTAATGTGTCGAAACTAGCACAGTGGTGTTTCCGATAATGGCGTCTTCCAATCCGTTATGTAAAGCATCTTTGTTGAATAAGGACCTCCTTAGACAACCTATTCACCTTCCTATTATTGCCGAGGTGTATGGAGATGGTAACCTCAACTGTAGTTATTCTCTTCGCGTTGTGTGTTGTGGCCGGATTATATTCTAGTGTTGGACACGGGGGAGCTTCTGGATATTTGGCGATATTGTCCCTAACTGTATATGCGTCCAACGACCCTGCATGGTTGAAGCAACACGCTTGGAGTTTGAATTTAATCGTTGCAGGTATCGCTTTTTTCGCTTATAGCCGTTCGGGGTTCTTTAACTGGAAATTAACTGCGTCGTTTGTTGTTGCGAGTATTCCTGCTGCAATGATTGGTGGATTGCTGAAGGTTGATCATAACATATACGATATTTTGCTTTCATTAACGTTGGTTTTTGCTGCCTGGAGATTGTTAAAGATTAAGAATGAAAATGTAGAAGTTGTTTTTGTAAATCCTCCGCCCCATTATATTTCTGCAAGTGTTGGCGCCGTTATCGGCTTTTTGAGTGGGATAATTGGTGTAGGCGGGGGTATTTTTCTCTCGCCCATTATTCTATTATTTAGATGGGCTGACCCAAAAACAACTGCAGGAGTTGCTGCTGCATTTATTTGGGTAAATTCTGTATCAGGACTTGTTGGCAATAGTATATCTGGGCAATTGATGTTAGATTTTGATGTATTAATTCCATTTGCAGGTGCTGTAATTGTGGGCGGTATTGTAGGATCTAAATTTGGCTCAGATATATTCTCACAAAAATCAGTACGTAGGATTTTAGTGAGTGTTCTAATTTTAGCTGCGCTAAAAAGGATAGTAGAACTCGTTGGTCTTTTATTTTAATTAATTGAAGTTATCTTCGTGACCACACTGTGGGCACGATATTGTATAACGCGCTTTCTTTGGTTTTGGAACCTTCATAATTGCACCGCATAATGAACACTGATGCTTGATAGTTTCTGCTTCTTTGGCTTTGGGAGCATCTGATAGGGTTCTGCCAACATCTGTTGACCACCCTACTTGATCAGAATAAGAGTCGGATTTTTTCAGTTTAGAACTCTTAAGAGAAAGACGTAATCGTCTCTTTTTCTTACGGCGTTTGCCTGGGGGGGCTTTGGTTGCCATGAGTGCCGGTGGGTGTCAACATATTCAATCACTTCGGAATTATAATCGGTTTAGGAGTAGAATTGTTTAATGAGTTCGGGTTGAAATGCACTTCATGCGAAGTTTTGTTTTTGATGGTAGTAAAGTAAGAATCAGTGTTTCTATTGTTTTAATTATGCTTATGAGTAG
>MDTC01125361.1_pt1 | contig 11075 bp, 4 predicted proteins | sample 811181 | NCBI WGS metagenome assembly MDTC01 (sample SAMN05326644, study PRJNA326480) | marine metagenome | isolation source: seawater | place: Pacific Ocean: North | collected 2011 | reverse complement strand
GCTGCAACGATCTCTGCATTTGTACCAGTCAAGGTTGTGACGCTGTTCGCATTGATCGCAACAGATGAATAACCATTGACTAATGGTGTCAATGTTGCTGCGGCAAGAGTTGTATCAGTAAGGATTATCGTCTCATCACCTAAGCCTGTCATTCCGCCACCGTATGTAGTCGCCAACTGCGCTGCTGAACCAGTAATTTGCGTAACCGCTGTTGCTGTTACGTTCACTGTTGTTGCCGCATTTACTGTATTCAATGCTGCAGCTGTAACTTGAGCAGTAGCAACTGTGATTGTATAGGCGTTTCCTGTTCCGGTTAGATCATCAAGATCTCCTATCGCTGTTGTAGATATAGTTGCTGTTACTGCTCCTGTTGTATAAGCATCAATTGTATTTGCCTGAGCTGATGTGATATTTGCATCCGATACAGTTATAGCCTCATTACCTAGACCAGTAACTGTAGAACCATTAGCAGCATAAAGAGTAGCAAGATCGGTTCGTGACCCATTAACAGTAGTAACATTACCTAATGAAACTGCACTAGCAGTTTTGGTGTTAATTGTATTTAAATCAGCAGCTGATGCTGTCGTATCTGTAACAGTAATATCAAATTCGTTAGTATTTACACCCCTATTAGTAGTAAGAGTTTTAAGATCAGCTACCGTTCCTGTAGATATATTTGCTACGTATTTGCTAGCAGCAATAGCATCTAGTTGAATAGCTTGAGCAAGGGTAATATTTCCTGTGATAGTAACGGTGTCATTGGTAGCATATCCCGTAAAATCGTTTGCTCTATCTGTACTATCAACATAAGCTTGTACTTGGCTCGCATCAATCGTGGCTGCTAGAGTATAATTCCATTTCTCTAAACCTTCTGTAGAGAAAGGGAAATCTATACTTGAAAAAGAAACAATATTATTAGCAGCTGGTTTAGATTCTATGTAAGTCTCAAAATCCCAAGTTCCACCTTTAGATTCATGGCCTACAAGATCTTTTGAAAAATTAACCTTACAATTAAAAGTTTTTGCACAATTATTAATGAAACTAATATCTTGACCAACGTTACATGAAAGGAAAGAGATTTCTTTTATATTTATTTGACTTAATACATTCTGGGGAATGGAGTTAATAAGACTATTATTTAGCGGATGATTACCAATATTTACTTTTCCAGCTTGACCATGAGCTAACACATATACATTATTACTAGAATAATTGGACGTGTTACTTATAAGTACATTTAAAAAATTATCATTACTACCAACCGGAATTACCTTAAATCCATCTTTCAAATGAAACAATAAGGTTTCAACATCTTGCAGAGATTCATCATAAAAAACTACATTATTTTTGGAATTGTAATTTAATAAAGATTTTAGTTTTGCAGGTGGGGTGCTATTTAAAATAACGTCCATTCGAAGGTATTCTCAGAGAAAATTCATCCCACACTAGCATATTTACTCACTAAAACAAATGTTAAATTGTTGTTTCAATAGATATATTTTGTATCTCCAACAAACAATCGTGCTTTAACATCCTCAATAAATTAAGTTTTGAGGTTCATTTTATAAATAAAAACAGTATTTGCAGAGAGTTTCAGGAATTAGGATGATGGACAGAAATTTTACTGGACAGGTATAAATATATAACTTTATTTTTTTTACTTTTTCATTTTACACGCTAAATTTAAAATAATCATGGAAGTTTTCAAAATTTGTTAAGTCATAAAAAACAGTTATGTCTAAAAATTAATTAGAAGTAAAATAAGTAAAAATTTTATAAAATGTAATTGTTAATGAAAAAAAAATATAGGAAAAAATCAGGTTTTTTAAATAAGATTAATTCAATTGATAATAAAGAAAAAAAAGATAAAAGTTTACTTTTTGATTTTAACAATTCTCTTACTCTAGCTGTCGAATTACATCATAAAGGCAATATCGTAGAAGCTCAAAAACATTACGAAGATTTGCGGAAATTAGATGAAAATAATCCGATTTGTAATACGAATTTAGCAGTCATATATAAACAAGCAAATAGAGTTTTAGAAGCTATAGAGCTCTATAAAGAAACTATTTTAAAAAACAAACTTTTTATTAATACCTACGTAAACTTTAGTAGTTTACTTATTGAAATTCAAGACTATGAACAAGCTTTAGAAATTTGCAAAAAAGGTTTAGAAATTGAGCCAAAATCAGAAAATCTTTTAAGTAATTGCTTATTAATAGAATACTTAATAGGTAATTATTTGAAAGCAAAAGAAAAAGCAATAGAGGCTAATATTTTATATCCCAATAATATTAATATTAAATCAATTTTATTAAACAGCGAATATAAATCAAATAATAAAGAATATATAGATAAGTTTATTGATAGTTTATTCAAAAGTGAAATAAATAAAAAAGAAATTCATTTTTTCATAACAAAATGCAGGCTAATGAATAATCTATCGCTCAGTATAAAAATTTCTGAAAGATATTTAGATATATATCCCAAAGATAATAAATTACAAGCCGATATGATTGGTTTCCTGAGAGAATCAAACATCATAAATAAGGCCCTAGAATTTGGAAAAAAATATGATAATAATGAACAAACTGAGGCAAATTTTTATATAAACTACGGAGCATTACACTTTGATTTAGGTAATTTAATAGAAGCATCAAACTTATTAATTAAAGCTATTAAAATAAATCCAAATTCTGAAATTGGTCACTTAAATCTAGGAGCTATATACAAGGAACAAGGATACTTTGAAGAAGCCGAAAAAGAAACTAAATTAGCTTTGGTGATTAATCCAAATATTAATAACGGGCAGTACAATCTGGCAGCAATTTTACAGGATGCGGGTAAAAATGATGATGCACTGAAAATTGCCTTAGAGCTTAGAGAAAAAAATCTTGATTCTGCAAAAGTTGAAACCTTATTGGCAAATATTTATATGAGTAAGGGAGATATGAATAATACAAGAAATGCTATTTTAAATTCTCTTAATAAAGATATAAATCAATATAGATGTCATTTTCTTATGTCACTTTTAAAAGAAGATGAAAAAATAAAAGTTTTAATGGAAAAAACATTGGGGATTGACCATAATCAACTGCTTTCTGATATAAATAAAGTTGATATACTTTTTGCTAAATCAAATATTTTACATTCAAGAAAAAACTTTAAAGAGGCATCTGAATTTTTAAGTTTAGCCAACAATATCAAACAGAATATTCATCCATCTGATAAAGAAATCTTAATAACAAAATCTGATAAATTATATCAAGAGAGTAAGTCAATTCATGATAATGAATTATCTATTACTAAATCAGTAAATAATATTTTTATTGTTGGAATGCCACGCTGTGGTTCAACTTTACTTGAATCTATATTAACAACTAATACTCAAATTAATGGTCTTGGTGAAACATTAAATATAGAAAAATTTTATAATGAATTAAATCATGGAATTAATAAAAGAATTAACTTTAATGAGTATATAGGAATTAAAAATAATAATACTATTATTGACAAACAATTATATAACTTTATGTTTGCTGGATTTATAATAAACAATATTCAAAATTCAAGAATTATTCATTGTCTAAGAAACCCACTGGATAATATTCTTTCAATCCATAGGGCTCATTTTCTTTCAGGGAATAGATTTTCGTCCTCAATAGAAGATTGTTTAGATATTTACCTAATGCATCTGAAAATAATTAATAAATATAAAAAAATATATCCCAAATATATTTATACAATTTGCTATGACAACCTTGTTCTTCATCCAGAAAAGGAAATCAAATTATTGGTAAATTGGCTGAATTTAAAGTGGGAAAATTGTTATTTAGAACATCATAAATTCTCAAGAGATGTGCAAACTGCAAGTAAAATTCAAGTAAGATCGCCTATTAATAGTAAATCTTTGGGGAATTGGAAAAACTACATAAATATTTTCCGACCTTTCTTTGAAGAAAATGGTAAATTGTCTGAAATATCTGATCTGACTAAAGAATTTGAATTTGAATTGCCATCAATTTAAAATCTTTTTAAAGCATCTCTTTTTTTCTCAAAATTACTGAAAAGAAGTTGTAAATAACTCACCTTCCTTAATTTAATATTTGCGGATAAAGACATCCCAACTTGTAAGGGTAAGGAGGATCCATCTTGCAGTGCAAAAGTTTGTTCCTCCAATTCTATAGTGGCTGGGTATTTATATTCAGTTCTTTGATCTAATTGGGAAGGAGGCAATGCATCAGAACCAATTTTCTTGATATTTCCTTCCAATACTCCAAAATCACTTGAGGGGAATGAATCGATGTTTATTTCTACTGGCATTCCTACTTTTACAAAACCAATCTTATTACTTGGAATTTCAATATCAGCTTCTAAATCATCAAATGGGACTATTTTCATAATTGGTTCACTAGATTGAGCTACATATCCTTCGGTTGTAGGTTTTAAATCAAATACAATCCCTGCTACTGGTGACTTAAGTGATTGATATTTAAGAGTCACTTTTGCTGAAATTAATTCAGATTTTAAAGAAGAGATTTCAGCCCGAATCAATGCTCGTTCAGATTCTAATTTTTTTAATTCTTGATTTAAAAGACCTGCAGCTCTATCTTTTTCAATTTTCAATTGTGATAGTTGACTCACTATTTCTTCATAATTAATCTTAAATTCTACATATTTGAATCTTGATATACCACCTTCCTTATAAAGTTTTTCAAGTTTATTAAGAAGTACTAAATTCATATCTTTTTTTTCAGCTGTAATTCTTATTCTCTCTTGAATTAATAATATTTCTTGTTGTTTTTGATCCCTCTTTAAAGAAAGAATAGAACTAGTTTTTCCTAACTGAAATTCCTTCTCTTCCAAAGCATTTTGAAATGATTTAAATTTTTCAAAAGAAGCTTCTTTATCTAATTGAACAAGAATTTGATTTTCATCAACACTATCTCCCGATTGTACTAGTATTTCTTCAATAACTCCTCCTATTGGTATTTGAATATCTTTTACATCTCCTTTAGGCTCTAGTTTTCCAAGTGCTATTACAACCTCATCTGTCCTCGCAAAACCTAACCATATAACGGCAAAAGATGTTGTCCCAATAAGTGACCAGGTAACTGACTTTAACCAAAAGCTACTTTGTTTTAAAAGTGATTCATCAAAAGATAATTTATTAAAGCTTTTTTCAATTTTATCTTGAGCCTTATTGAAATATTCTTTAGCTTTATAAGTGTATGTATCAATACCAAATTGATTTAATTTTGTCTTTAATTTATTTTTTACACTATAGGTATAATTCTTTGAATTTTTGAGAATATCTTTATAAGATATCTCATGAAATCTTTTTTTTATTTTATTTTTTAAATTAATAATAAAATGCTTCATCCTATATTTCCCTGTTGACTTTCCAGTGCATAATATCTGCCCTTAATCTCCATCAATTGTTTATATGATCCCATTTCATCTAACTTACCATTATGCATAACAATAATAAGATCAGAATTCTTTATTGTTGCGAGTCTATGTGTAATAAAAAAAACAGTATTATCTTTTAAATTTTTTATTAGATTATCACATAATTTTTTTTCGGTATTGTAGTCAAGAGCACTCGTAGCCTCATCCAAAATTAAAATTTTGGGTCTATTCAAAAGTGTTCTTGCTATAGCAATTCTTTGTCTTTGGCCACCACTTAATGAGGAGCCTCTTTCTCCTACTTCGGAACTATAACCATTTGGCAAGTCCATTATAAAATCATGTGCCTCAGCCAATTTCGCAGCTTTAATTATCTCGTCATTTGTAGCCTCCGATTGAGTTAAAGCTATATTTTCCATAACAGTCCCTGAAAACAAAATTGGCTCTTGAGGGACTATTCCTATTTGTCTTCTTAAAGAATACAATTCAACTTTATCTATGTCATAATTATCAATTTTTATCTTACCTATATTCGGGGAATATAGTCGCGATAATAATTTCATAAGGGTACTTTTACCACTTCCACTTTCTCCAACAATGCCTATAAATTGTCCTTTCTCAATTTCGAAACTTACTTTATTTAAAACATTTGAATTATTTTTACCAAAAGAAAAAGTAACATCTTGGAAACTCACCTTTCCTTCAACTGGAGGCATCGGAATTTTTTGTTTATCTAAATCATCTGATTCCTGGGGTGTATCAATGACATCTCCTAATCTTTCAAAACTCACCCTTAATTCTTGAATATTTTGCCAAATTGTTGAAAGTCTCAATAATGGTTGTGTTACGTAACTAGAAATTATCCTGAATGCAATTAGTTGTCCTAACGTTAACTGACCTTTTAGTACTAGAGTTGCTCCAACCCATAAAACCAAAAGTTGTGATATTTTTTGCAAAACTTGGCTGATCTGACCAATCAAAGTTCCACTAACTGTTCTCTCAAAAGACCTAGTTATGTATTTAGAGTATAGTTGCTGCCATTTCCATCTACTTATAGTCTCAATATTTTGAGATTTCACTGTTTGTATTGAAGTAATTACCTCAACTAAATGACTTTTAGTTTTAGCGTTATCTTCAGCAGCCTGTCTAAATTGCCTTCTAAAAAGTGGTGCTCCTAATAAAGTTATACCTATTTGAATTGGAACAACTATCAAAGCAATAAGCGTAAGCAGTGAACTATATAAAAACATCACCAAAATATAAATTACGGAAAAAACCGCATCCAAAATTGTAGATAATGCCTGTCCTGTTAAAAATTCTCTGATTTTCTCAAGCTCATCTATCCTTGAACCTAGCTCTCCAACAGGCCTTTTATCAAAATAGTTCAAAGGTAATCTTAATAAGTGATCAATGACTTCAGAACCTAATTTCTGATCAATTCTATTAGTTGTTTCTGTAAATAAAAATGTTTTTAAACTTCCAAGGATTCCTTCTAATAAAGTTACAAATAATAATGCTATTCCCAACACCTGAAGAGTATCTAAACTTCTCTGAGATATAACTTTATCAATTATTACTTGTATAAGTAATGGATTACCAAGTGTAAATAACTGAACAACAAAACTTGCAATTAAAACCTGGATGAGTACAAATTTATATTTTTGAATAGCAGGCCAAAACCAATTAAAATTAAAAATATTTTGGGGCGTCTCTTTAGTCTTTTCTAAAAGGAGGATATTAATATCACTCCCAAATGTTTTACTATAATCTCCACTAGATATGTTTATCATGCCCTCATTAGGTGAGGCTATGAGAATTCCTTCTTGACTACTTTTTAAAATAATTGCAAAACTTTCTCTCCACTTAATTACACATGGTGTTTGTAATCGGTAAGCCATTCTTGAAGGAATTTCTCCACTCGTTACATGCAAACCTAAATTAGATAAAAGTTCTCCTATCAACGTTAAATCTATTTCAGCACCTCTATTTTCACAATCTCTTAAAATCTTTTCCAAGGAATCTTTTCTAATTGGAATTTTTAGGATTCTTGAAATCATTTGAAAACAAGCTAGTGTCTCTCTAACCACACCATGTGCTTTGACAAGAATATCTTCTGTAAATTCATCATTATTAAAAACACTCAGCGGTGGTTTTGGAGGCGCACTTTTTATATCCCAATTAATATCATCAACTTTTTCTGAATCTTCAGAATTAATTTGATTTTCACTTATTTTATTAATTTCTTTATTAATATCAGATTCAATAGAAATAAAACGAATCTTTTTTTGATCATCTAAATTATCAAAAATAGTATCAACTATTTTTTTACTTTTTACTAAAGAATACAAATTAAGTCCATTAATTTTCTCGCCTAAATAAATATTTTTCTGATCAGAGTTTAATTTTTCTAAAACTTCATCGTATTTATAAAAGAAAGTCTTATAAGAATTTTTTAATTCCGTATAAAGTTTAAAAAGAGAGGTTTTTTGGTCAGAACTATTTCTGCTATAAAAATCTAAAAAATTGATAACTTCGGCATCATAAATACTTGACTTAAAAAATTGCCTAAATTTTAAATCATTTTCAAATAGATTTATAAAAAACTGATCGCTAATTTTATAAGCCAACAATTCTGTAGAAGCTCTAATATTTTCACAGGCAGAGGATCTAATTAAAGAAACTGCTCCAACACAAACTCCTCTTCCAATTTTACAAATAGTTTTAAATTTATTATCGACTTTATAGACAACTCTAGCTGATCCATTTTCTATATAATAAACGGAACCAGACAAATAATTATCATCCGATAGGGACTGCCCCATCTTAAATTTCAGCTTCTCACCATTTTTTAAGAAAAGTGATCTAATATAAGTTTCATTTTCTTCATTCATGAATTTATTTTTTCTCTTTAATTAGTATTATTTATTAATTTATTTAATGAATTAACAGTCAGTATATTAACCCATTTCTCAAATAATGAAAGAGTAATTCTAGTCCGAACAAAATCATCAAGTTTAGCCTCAATTTTATCTTCCAGTCTTAGCACAACCCACCATTTATCAACTTGAAATGGGTTTAAAAGTTCACCCTTTTTAGCGGTCAATAGTTTTTCTTTTAATATTGGATGAACATTTCCAATGCTTTGAGGTCCAATAATACCCATTTTATTAGTATTTCCTTCTGAAGAATACTTTCTTGCCAATGTTGTAAACTCCACTTCATCTGACTCTATTTGAAGATATAGTTCATAGGCAAGATCAGATTCACTCACTGTTATTAAGCTGTAAGTGTATTGATCTAAGATAGTTTTTGAATTTATAAACTCTGTTTCTGCATTTTTTGAAAACTCCTGCAAAGCTATAAGTTTAATTTTTTCAGAATTCTCTAGGTTCTTTTTATGATCTTCCATCTTTATCCCTTTTCGTGATAAAAAGTTTGCTAAATCTTTTTCTTCAGAAAGATTATTTTTCTCGCAAAAAACATTATTCAATTTATCAATATCAATTTTCAAATCAACTTTCGAACAAATGAGATTTGTTATAAAATTCTTTAAAAATTGATTTAACAAACCATTTTTTCTTAAAAGAATAATAAATTCATTAGATAAGTTATTTAATTTTTCTTCTATATCTTTTTCCAATATATCCATATTTATAAATATCAAATTATATATATGAAGATAAGAATATCAAACAATCTATTAAATGAACTAGATTACTTTTTTATATTTCGTAAAATTATATAAAATAAACATTGAAATATTTTTGCATTTGCAGAAAGTTTTTCTTTTATAATTTAAAGTTTATATTTGTTAAACACAAAAAAAAGATTTTTTGAAATTACAATTGATAAATTTTAAACAATCGATAAATAATTATAAATACTTTTAAATAATGAGAATTAAATTTCTATAATATAAAAAACATCTTTAAACAGTGTGTGTTTATTGTGGAAATATTTATAAGAATCATACATCTGAACTCCCAAACGCTTCAGAACTTCTGAGAGCTTCTGTTCTTGGAACAAATCAGGAACTTGCTACTTATCTTTCGACTGGATTTTGGAATAATAGTGGTAGGTCATTAAGAAAATTTAATTTGACCAGTTCAGGAATTAATGCAAAAAATGGAGTATTAACATACAACACAACTGGAAATAGTATTGACAGTAATGGTATTAGTTCTGAAAAATCATTTCTTGTTGATGAAGGATTTAAATTACTAGAAAGCACTCTTGGCATAGATTTTCAAAAAACCACAAGTTCGAATGCTGATATAAGATTTTCAGATAGTTCTTCAGGAGCTTACGCTTACTCCTATAACGACTCAGGGTATATAAGTTATGCAGGTATAAATATATCCGATTACTGGAATTCTGGTCTTAATGGTTTTGGAAATTATACTTTTCAAACAGTTTTACACGAAATTGGGCATGCGCTTGGATTAGGACATCAAGGAAACTATAACGGTTGGGCTTCTTATTCAAATGATGCCGATTACACAAACGATAGTTGGCAATCATCCATAATGTCGTACTTTAGCCAAAGTGAAAATACCTCGATAGATGCTAGTTATGCATATATAAGTACTTTCAGCACTGTTGATTGGATAGCACTAGATGATCTCTATAGTCCTCAAGGATTTTCATTAAGCAATTCATTCTCTGGAGATACAATTTATGGATTCAACACAAATATTCCGTTGTCTACAAGTCAGATTTTTTCTGAATTGACGAATTGGATTGATTCTTCAGTTTTTACTATTGCAGATGGTGACGGTAACGATACTTTCGACTTTAGTGGATTTTCAAATAATCAAACTATAGATTTAAGATCAACAGAAAAAAGTTCAAGTTCTCTATTCACCTCAAATATCGCAGGTCTAACAGGAAATCTTGTGATTGCAGCAGGAACGACAATCGAAAATGCTATAGGTGGCTCAGGAAACGATACTATTAAAGGAAATCACATTAATAATAATCTTAATGGCGGAAGCGGCAATGACTTATTAATTGGGGGATTAGGAGATGATACTTATGTAGTTGAATCAATTGCAGATAATGTAGGTGAGAATCTAAATGAAGGTACAGATTTAGTACTCACTTCTGTTTCTTTCACTCTCCCAAGCAATGTTGAAAATATTACTTTAACTGGCTCTTCAGATATAGATGCGACTGGTAATAGTCTTGACAACACTCTTATAGGCAATTCTGGAACAAATAAAATAGATGGAGCTTTAGGAACAGACACTGTTATTTTTGATGGTCTATTTAATGATTATTCTCTTTCTTTGAGCAATGATAATTTGGTAATCCAAGATGATCGCTCAGGCTCTCCAAATGGAATTAATACTCTTGAAAATATAGAGATAGCTAAGTTTTCAGATTCAACAAAAACATTAACAGAATTATTTGATATTTTATACACGATCAACAAGAGTAACTATGGTGCTTATGATCTAAACATTCTTGATGCAGCTTCAACTGAAATCATAAATGCTTCAGCAATAACCTCATTATTTGGAACGATTTCAGAATTGAACATCTCATATTCCTCTAGTGTAATCACCGGGTTAGGTAATGAATCAATAACCATCTCTGATACTTCCATCGATGCCTCTGAATTAAATACCCTTGATGGTAATACCATAGGGATCATTGATGCTTCT
>MDTC01056927.1_pt1 | contig 11075 bp, 8 predicted proteins | sample 811181 | NCBI WGS metagenome assembly MDTC01 (sample SAMN05326644, study PRJNA326480) | marine metagenome | isolation source: seawater | place: Pacific Ocean: North | collected 2011 | reverse complement strand
CGTCATTGGGTTTGGTAACTCCGGGGATGACGGAGAAATAGCTCGAGCCAAACTTATTGATCATCCACGTCCACTGAGCCTTACTCCGCGGATAGACGATATCGAGTCCATAGGACTTACATGTATTGTTGTCGGTCGACCGGAAGGTTTTGAGCCCGCTGTTGACCGCAAAATATGTGTAGCCTCCGCCCTCTGTACTCATGTCACACTGGACTTCAACGACCTGCCCTTTGGGAGCTTGAATCCAATAGCTCCCATCTTTGAGGGTCACTCCCGCTGTCTTGAATAGGGTAAAGAGTTTCAAGCAGGACTCCGCCGGTTCAGCTTTCGACTTCCCGTAGGTCGTATTGATTTGGCATTGCGTATCGCAAGCATCTCCTGCTTTGGTGTTGCCATCGTCACATTGCTCGCTGCCAGCGACGATTTTGTCTCCGCACACGGTCTGGCACGTACTGGTACAGCCGTCGCCGTTGCTGTTGTTGCCGTCGTCGCATTGCTCCCCTGGCTCAATAACGCCATTGCCGCAACTGTCGACCAAAACACGCCAAACGCCGCCGTCGCAGTAGCGGATCGACTTGAGCGTCGAGTCGAAATACATCGATCCCATGTTGGGATTGGTACATGCGAAGGGCGCTTTGGCTTGAGGCATGAGTTGTAAAGCACTGGTTGCGGCAACTTTTTTGGTCGACAACGTATCGACCTCAACCAGCCAATTGATGACCTTCCCATCTAACTTTTTGGTCAGATCGCACAAGGTATTGTTGCCCGGTTTTTGGGGTGCACAAAAGGCGCTGTCGGTCACCTGCAGAGTCCAATTTCCTTTGACGTTGGAGCCAATCAGAGCTTTGAGGCTGCCGGATTTCGGGTTGGCGTCTTTGGGCCATGTCAGATCCAAGGTCTTGGCGTCAGGTTTTCCACAGGGCTCGCAGAGCGTAATACCGATCTTTTTGTCGTCGGGAGCAAAGACTTTAATCGAGACATTGCTCAAATCGCTGTTGGTGAGCTGCACGCGGACGCGAACGCCTCGAGCTATGCCCCAGTCTGGCAGGGTGAGGCTACCATTGGCCGCTTGCCCGGTGTTGTCGGGAATCGTCAAGACCTCTGCGCCTTGAGCGACGTCGGTGAACTCATTGCTGAGCAAGTCATTGCTGATCTCATTGAGTCCGTCTTTGGGTAAGGCAGACGCGGCGCTCGCACACTGTAAAGAGCCATCAGCCGCGACTCCTTTGACCAACTCACCGGATTTGCAGGTTCCCTTGGGCAGTTGGATGCCAGTTAACTGACTGCCGTCACCGACAAAACTCGTCGCGAGTATCGAGCCGGCAGAGACCGTTCCGGTAAAGGTCGCGTTCTTTGCCTTGATGCTGTTCGCTCCAAAGTCGACGTCTCCGTCGAACTTCAACTCGCTCACTGAGACGCAGCCGGTACAGGCCAGGTCTGACGCGGGGCCTCCCTTGCTCGAGGAGCCTGCATAGCTAAAATCAACCTTCGCGCTCGATACACTGCCTTCGCCTAATGCGGCGCTAGTCAAACAGCCGGTACAGGAGAGCTTTTCGGCCACCAACGCGTAAGGAACGGCACTCAAGGGCGTCGATGGCAACGCTCCGGAGCCCGCGATACTCAGTCGTAATCGAGGCTCTTTCGCCGTGCTGAGCACCTTGAGGTCGAGTTTTTTAGTTGAGCCGAGAGCGTGACTCCAACGCCCTGCTGTGACCGAAATCTTGACCGGCCCTTCGCTCCACAGGGCTTTGGTCGCTTTGACGCCGTCGAGGAGTTCAAAAGTGACGCTGTACTCACCATCAGCGGCTGGACCGCCGCCAGATGACTTCAACAGCCCTTCTGCTTGAATCACCTGGGGTACGGCTGCTTGGCCAACTGCAACCCAACAGAGCAGGGTTGTAAACAAAGCGAGTGCACCTAATGACCGCTGTGTATCTACAAACATGGACGAGTCCTCAAGCTAGGGCTTATTTACGCCGACCTTCGCCGAAAAGGCGATGACCGACTTGGCTGGAAGGATCAAATCAAAAACCACCCGTGATCCGGAGATCTCAACGGTGCTCGACGTGTTGTGTTGGAAATCGATGATGTGGTCGCCGAACTCAAGACTCAACTTGCGTGCCTGCGCTTCGCCAACGATCAATTTGCCAGCGTATGTACCATCGGAATAACTCACATCGGTCAGCTTAGTGCCTTGTCTACCACGCCAAAATTCCCCGAGTTTGGCGATACTATCGATGTGCATCCCCAGTTTTTTCGCCTCTCGAATGGCCCAGCGCACAGCCTCAACTTTCACCTTGAGGTTGTTCGGTGTGATCTCCGGTCCAACGCCGTAGGAAGGATGAACGAGCAGTGTACTCCACCCTCCATTGCCGGCGTTGCCGTGCAGGTTTCGGCGCCAACGAGCGCGAAACTCTGGCCACGTCTTGGCTGAGAGTTCGGTGCGGGTAAATGCGCCCAAGTCATCGACGCCTCCAATGCCATCTTCAAGCCCCATGGGTAACACCCACATCTCATCGACATCCGAGAGGTCTTCGAGCGAAAAATAGGCATATCTTGGCAGGTCAACTGGCAAGTTCACCCGCAGATCCCCAACCGCTAGGCTTGAGTCATAGCGGACACCTTGAGCAGCCAGGACGTGATACTGCCGAGGATTGGGGTTGAGATATGGCGTACGCCAAGCGTCAAGACGAGCGGAAGAGTCCACCGCCTTTTTCAGCATCTCAAGATTCACCAACACCTCTCCGCAGAGCGTCGGTGCAGAGGTGACGTAGGTCTTTTGCGTCTCGGTGCACGTCCCCTCCGGGAACTGGCCCCAGAGCAGATGCTGAACCGAGTGTCCACCAGCAGGACACATATCGAGTTGACACAACCGTTTGACCACGGCGCTATTGTAGTAGTCCTGTACATAATCTGTGGTGATGAAAAAGCTGCCGACGACCCCTTCGTAGCGCTCCATCTCAGCCATCTGAGTCGCGCCAGGGTCGCCCCAAGAGCCCGCGTGATTGGCGTCTGGTGCGTCAACGTCATGGCTAGGCACAAAGACAGCAGACTCGACTCCAGGGACCGTGTGTTTGACCACGTAGTGTCCCTTGCTCGCCTCCCGCCATGCGCCCTTGATCAATTGAACCGCAACGTCGAGCCCCGGATCAAAGCAGTTTACATAACAATCGCCCCTCGAGTAGGTCGTCGGGTCGAAACCGAGCGTATAGACGGCCCCTGAGCCGAAGGGTCTCTGCAGCCAACAGGCTCCTTGTTCAACTCCCGCTGAAACAGCCGAACCGATGACCTGCGCATCACTGGTTGCCTCATAGGTAAAAACCTCCACCTGCTTGGCGATGTCGCTGCCCTTTGGGTTGATGCGAAGCTGGCGCTCTTCGATGACGTCGAGCCAATGGGTGGCCTCGGCTGTTGCATTGAGGCGAATCTGCTCAATCTGCATTCGTTTGGTGTGCTTTTTAAAACCAGCGAACTCAGCGATCCCTTGCCACCAAGGATCGAGTCCTGGGACCTGATTGATATCGGGTCCTAAAACTTTGCTCCAGATGAGCACGCCTCCTTTGGCCACCCAGGCTTTGAGCAACTCTTGTTGAGCCAGATTAACGAAGGTGGGGTTGATATAGCCGGGCATGATCACCAGCCGATAGTTGTCCAACTCTGTGAACAATAACTTCCATTGAGTCTTCTCTTGTCCCGCCTGCGGTCTTTTGAGTTCAAATGGCAGCCCGACCCATCGCAGGACCGTCTCCATGATGCGAATCGAAACCTCACCCTCCTCCCACAGGTAGGGCGGTACAGCGATGCGCGCAAGAGCCGGTAACGAGGCCGTCGCGGAAACCTCATCGGTCTCGCCATCGCAATCGTTGTCGATACCGTCGCTGACCTCTGCGACCGCTGGCGGTGCGAGGCAAACCCGTTGAGCGGCTACGCAGGCCGCAAAACCGAGGTGGCAGCTGTCGCCCTGACAGGAGTTCGCCTCATCTTTGGGCAGCAAATCGGTTAGGCCATCGCAATCGTTGTCGATACCATCGCAACGAGTCTCCACGACTTGGCGATCAGGGCTGTCTTTGGCCAGCGTGCAAGTGGGTCTCAAAGGCTCGTGCTCTGAGCAGCCAATCGCGCCAATGAGGCCAAAGACCACAAAGTAGCGAGCCAATCGATATCGATCGAAAACAACACTCGGCGAGCAAAGGCTCATGAACCCTCTCTAAACGTACGGCGTGCAACGCACATCACGGATGTGTGATCATGCCTTTTCTACCGCAGAGCGTCTATGATGAGCAGCGATTTGCAACCTGCTCGGAGAGCCATGACAACCCCCGAAGCCTTAGCTGACTTCTCCAAAGAGGTCTTCACCGTTGAACAGGTGAGTCGAGATGTGTTCTTGCGTGGTCATGGACCCGCGGTGCTGATCGTCCACGAGGTCCCTGGCATCACCCCAGAGGTGGCTCACTTTGCCCGACAAGTGGCCGACAAAGGCTTCACTGTGGCGCTACCATCTTTGTTTGGGCGACCGGGCAAGCCTCGCTCAGCGCTGTACTTAGCAAGCTCCCTAGCTCGCGCCTGTATCCGCCAAGAGTTTTTCGCATTCGCCCGTCACACAAGTTCGCCCATCACCGACTACCTCCGCGGGCTTGGCAAGCTCCTTCACGATCGTTGCGGTGGCCCGGGAATCGGTTTTGTCGGGATGTGTTTCACAGGTAATTTTGCCCTCGCGATGATGGCCGACCGACGGGTGTTGGCTCCCGTGTTGAGTCAACCCTCTTTGCCCCTCGCCATCAGCCCAGCGCACGGGCGCGCCCTGCACGTTAGCCCACAGGAGCTACAGATCGGGCGTCAACACGCGATAGAGAACGGCTGTAGACCCCTGGCGCTGCGATTTACTGGGGATCCGACGGTACCGGCTAGCCGATTTGCCTCTTTACACGAGCAATTCGGCGACGCGGTCGAACTCATTGAGATCGACTCCAGCCTTGGCAATCCTCATGGTATCGCACCGTGGGCCCACTCGGTATTGACCAACGACCGCCAAGAAGATCCGGATCATCCGACGCAAAAAGCATTCGAGCGCGTCATCGAACTCTTCCAACAACGTCTGATCGACACCCAACCAATTTGAGCGCCCCCTGAAGCGGCGCCCTCACAGGAGAGAACCATGTCCTTAGAGCCCTTAGCCTGTCCTGGCTTGACTGAAACTCAACGGATCGAGGCAGAAGCCGCGGCGTTTCGAACGCTGGTGGCTCACCTACGACAGCGACATGATGTCCAAAATATCGACCTGATGAATCTCGCGGGATTTTGCCGCAACTGCCTGTCGAAATGGTACGCGAGTGAGGCCAATGAGCGCGGAGCCTCTTTGGACAAAGCTTCCTCGCGTGAACTTATCTACGGCATGCCCTATGCACAGTGGAAAGACCAACACCAGATATGAAGCGCGCTCGACCCCAACGAATATCTCCGAACGACGACAAGACTCCTCGAAGTGATCGAGCCTTATGGAATCGAGATCGAAAGGTAAACCAACGCATCGCACGACCTTGGATGGCGTTAGGGTTCGGCGCGGCGATTTTGGTCGGCGCCGAACACGTCGTCGGCAGACTGTGGGCGCTGAGCGGCGCTCGCTTCGATCAGCTGGTCGATTTTAGCTTGGTCTCATTTTTGTCTGTGGGCTTGATCTGGGCGCCGATGTGGTCGATGCGGTCCGCACGAATTTTGTGGCGTGGGCTGTCATTACAACAGCGCAGATCTATCGCCAGACAAGTGCTGGTTCAAGGCGCCCTAGGCGCTCCTGCCATCTGGAGTACTGCGAGCTGGTTGACGCGCGACATCGAAGGCGGCTCGCTGCTCGTGGCCTCAGCCTTCGGCAGCGCCCTAATCAGCCTCGGCGCCTCTCTAAGTTTGTGGATGAAGACCAGGGGTTAATCTGGCCAGGTCACCCCGCAGAGCCGCTCGCACAGAGCCCACAACGCATCGATATCCTCCTCGGCGGTTTGAGTCCCGCTCCAGGGGATGTGCTCCGAGCGTGGCACTCGATCCAAATACAAACGACCACCGGCCTGTTTCGCTTCGGCTGATAACGCCAGCCAAAGCGCCGTATCAGCGCCTTGGGCGGCATCTCGTAAAAACCAACGAGTGAGCTGTCGAAAACGCGGCAAGGACTCTCGCACACCCCGAGTATCGGCCCAGCCAGGGTGCATCGCGCTGATCACCAACCCATGCTTATGCTCCCCTTCATGCATCCGTTTCATCACCTCAATCTGAGCTCTTTTGCACTGCGCATACGCGACGACACCATCGAAGCGATCTGCTCCCTTGGCCAAGTCACGAACCTTGAGACGTTGGGTGTACATCCCGCCAGAACTGACCCAAATGACCCGAGCTCGGCGATGCTCACGAAAGGGTTTGAGCAATAGCGCCGTCATCAAAAAAGGGTTGAGCACGTGCAAGGCGAAGGTCTGCTCGACTCCTTGTGGGCTCAATATCCGTTGGCTAAAGAGCGCTCCTGCATTGTGCACAAGCGCCTCGATCGGAGTTGGATCCTGAGCCAGCTGGACACAAGCAGCCCGCGTCGCCTGCAGGTCGGTCAGATCGGCCAACACGACATTGAGTTGAGCCTCTGGGCCGTATGGAGTTGACCGGACTGAGTTCGACACCGTCTCAATGGCGTCTGTGGCTCTGAGCTGGTCTCGACAGACCAAATCCACCTGAGCGCCTTGACGGGCCAGGGCGGTAGTAATCGCCAGACCAATACCCGCGTTGGCTCCGGTCACGATGAACCGTTGGCCTCTCAAATCAACACGACCAAGATCTTCGGTCCAGCCCTGAGAGCGGATCAAAAACCCGGGCGCACCGAAGGCTGGGACAACCAAAGCATCCATCACGCCTGCAACTGCTTTGGACCAATGAAACCTGTCAGTCATCACATCTCCACCATGGTCAGATGGCGGCAATGCCATCAGGGGTGCGTTTGAATGTACGAGGCCAGCCACGTGGGTAAGTTGGAGCCAACCCTCGCTCAGGTTACACTGCTCGACATCATCAGGTGCTGTGTGCGACAGAGATCCCAGCTGGAGGCAAGCTTGGAGCAGGTCAAACGATGGAAAGAGCTTGGTTTCGTTGTGCTGCGTCAAGCCTTTGAACCAGCCGCGGTCCAGACGCTAGCGACATCTCTCGAACGCAATGTTGCTGCTCACCAACGACGACGCGAGGGAAGACTCAAAGCGTGGTCTCGACGTATGGAGCCCAAGCGCGCGCGTTGGAGCGCCCAACTCTTAGCTCATAGCGGCATCTTTCGGGGTCTTCATGAGGGCTTGGAGACAGCTTGGGCAAACCAATGTGACCGCTGGGGAATTGGTCCAGATTGGGGCGGTCTGTGTTGTAGTTTTCGACAAGATTCGGAAGAGCGATCATTGCTCCTCGGTAGTTCGGCTATGCGCCAAGCTCAAGCGATCTGTGATCAAGAGTTGGTGTTGTTCTTTAGCCACTATTGGAGCGCTTGTCCGGGCTATGAGATCCATGTCGACGACTTTCGCGCCGAAGGCCTCGCAGCGCACAACTTCATCGGCATGTGGACCGCGCTCGACGAGATCAACGCAGACAACGGGTCGTTGATCGTGTTACCGGGCAGTCATCTAAGCGATGAGCGTGTCGAGGCTGAAATTCTCGAACTCAACGCTGGTGATGTGGTCATCTGGGACGGCCGTCTGCGTCACGGCAGCGGCCAACCGCGAGTCCAAGGGCTGTCGCGACGCGCGATAGGTTGTCACCTCGCTCACCGAAAAGCACAAACTTGGCCTGCCGGAGCGATTGAAGCTCAATCCACCGGATACTGGCTCAAAGCGAGACTGCGGACACAAATTCCGACCTTGAGTTTGGCGTGGCATCGAGCCAATGGATCTCAAGGCGTCCACCGGTGATGCGCTACCTGGTTCGATACTCAAGGTCGATGGACGGTGAGTTGCACGGCTGTCAATGTCGTATCTATCTGCGCGTTTAGGGTCAGTTGCTGACGTCCATCGGAGCGCGGTAAAATATCAATTCGCACGCCCGATTGCTGAACTGCCGTGACGGGGCCCACTCCCTCAGGAAGCGTCCAAACAAGCCGTTGTTGTGCTTTGATAGGTAGACGCATCGAGCCCGAGGCTGTGAGTTGGCTGACAGGTCCTGCGCCGCCCGCAATCAACCAAGGCTGCACCCGCCAACCGGTCTCAGTCCGAGCGACGCCAAAGGCCGGACTATCGACTCGGATGTAGACGAGGGCCCGACTTGTCCTGTGAATTTGCAGTTGGACCAGCCGATATCGATCGACAAATCCAGGCAGTCCTTTGAGCTCTTTACCGGAAGCAAAACAAGGCTCAACGGCGCCCTGTGGTCCGCAAAACTGGACCAAATCTGGCTGTCTTTTCAGTACATAGACGCCGTCACCTCGTTCATGTGAAGCCCAGCCTGAGCCAGCATCGGCGATGGGAGATCGAGCGATATGCCGGTCATTGACACCTCCCATATCGAGCGCGCGAAGACGACTGAAAAAAGGCAGACAACCAGCCATATTGACGGCGATAAGGGGGTCTTGCTGCTGGGCCATTTTCGCGAGCGATTGTCCGAGTGCTGCACAAGGCGGCACGATCGCCTCGAAGCGTTGCGAAGAGACCAGCGGATCTCGAGTCTGCAAGCCGATTTGACCGACAGCCAACGCAAGCAAGATCATCGCCCACACGGGCCCTTTGCGCATCAGTCGCTTGACCTCAGCGTGTGCAATGAGTGCAAACAGAGCCAGAGCCGGCACAAAGAATCGGTAACCTGGCATGAAGTCGCCACCGGCTACGACCACATGAACGAGCCAGACCGAGACCATGGTCAACGCTACGCGCTCGACCGGTGTCAAGGAACGTCGAGCCAAGGTCACGAGCGCGAGTACTGGCAACAGCGGCGTAGCGGCCAGCGCAGAGCACACGTAACCGGCCCCGCGAAGCGTAGAGGCGATGTTCAAATCCATCTTCAGGGCGACGGTGTTCGGGAGCCATTGGCCATAATACCAGCCACGAAATCCAAACCACAAAATCGAGATGATGCAAGCGGGCAGAACCAATCTAAAGAGCTCTTTGCGCGTCGAAGAGTCCCAGATCCACTGTCTGAATTTGCTCCCAACGACTCCCAGGATGGCGCCGAATACAAAGATCAGCCCGTCTGCCCGCAACAACGCCAGAGCAGCCAGAGCAGCCGCGCCTCTCCAGTTGCGGTGATGACGAGCAGCAAGCAGCGCCAATGCCGCGACCCACGTGGTCTCAAGACCCGCTACCGCAGCGACTGAAAAGGGTAGCGCGCTCGCCATGATCACCATCAAGACGACTGCCGTTTGAGTGCGCTCAGGCCGACCTGGCGTGGCGGTACGATAGAGCAACACAGCTCCCGTCATAGACAGCGCGCGCGCCACTCTCAAAGGCGCCATCCCCAACGAGATAAGGCCTGCTTCGAAGAGGACCCACAAAGGATTGCTGAACCCTTCCACCGGCGCGTCTGTTGGATTCCAAATAAGTCCTACGCCTTCAGCCAAATGCCTCGCATATTGCAACGAAATCAACGCGTCATCTGACACATAGGGCCACAATCCAAAAGCCCCCAGCCCAACGAGCAAGCAGCAAAGAGACCAAAGCAGCAAAGAGGGGCTCAAGAATGTACCTCTGGATCAAGCTCGAGGGGTAAGAGTCCTGCATTGACGAGAACTGTATTGATGCGCATCAAAGTCGGTTCATTGAACCATTCGCGCAATTGCGGGCTCAACGTGATCAACTGCGTACCAGGCTGAGCTGCCAGAGCATCAACAGCGAGCCAATGAGCCGCTAACAAAGTCCGTTGAGCGTGTGGATCATCGGGAATGTCTTCGGCAGCAACTCGCCACAGATGTACGACAATAGAGGTGCCTACCAGGGCCCCTGAAAGCATTTTGGGCAGTTGTGTCGCGACTTCGAGCCCTCTGTGGGCAACGAAGATAAGGTCAGCGCCTTGTGATTGAGCGAGCAGAGCCAAAGCGCCTTGTCTCAATGGCGGCAGGGTATGCTGCAGTCGCTGCGCATACAGAGCCTCTTGTTCTGTGCCGTGTTCGGCCATCCTTTGCTGAACGCGCAGACGCTTGGCCTCGGTGACTCTCGTGCCTTCCGGGAAGAGTACGACGGCGTCTCTTGAGCTCAACCCATCGAGCAACGAGGTCACGTTTTGGATCTGTGCCTGACGATCTGCACCGCCGCGCTGAACGAAAGCGTTGGGAATTCGTCTGCCGACCAAGTCCAGACAAGGATCGAAGAGTAGTTGTTCTTTGAGGACAAAACGCAGGTGACGACTCAAACCCCGCAGCAAGTGAACCGGCAGCAACGTATCGGCGTGGCTGGCATGACGAACCAACATCAAGATCGGCCGATCGGTGCGGAGACTCTCGAGACCTTGGATTTCAATGTTGACGGCCAAAATGGCTGCACTCCAGCGCCAGAGGCTATCTGCCCACCACTGCTGCAGCCGATGATTGGCATCAATAAATCTGTCTCTGTAGCCAAACCTGTCGATCATCGGACCGCCGTAGCGCAGCCAGAGCCATCCGCCTCGCAGCAGTCCAATCGTCTCCATTAGCACCAAAACAGTGCCTGCCAACAAACCTCGGCTTGCGCCAAGGCGAGCTCCGACCATCAAGTCCCGAACGAGCGTCGCGAAGAGCAAAGGAACCAAGGCCACCATAAGCACGGCCGTCACGCATAGCAGCAGTGACCAGACTAACCCTCGTCGAATCACATGTGAACGCAGTAACCAATCCATGAGTTGCCTTCATCAACCCGCCAATGAACCAAAGTGCGGCGGGTCCCCGAGTTCATATGATCCCACCGAGCCGACGGATGCAAGGCTCAGGGCTTTTGGCTACGATGTTTTTGCCCTCGCTTTTGACAAGGCCTGCGTGCTCAAGCGACGGTCTCAGCCCGAGCCTCAACCTGAGCAAGTGCACAACCGCTATGGCCAACTCCCACACTAGGATCAAAGACGACTGTCTCAATCTGCTCATCGTCGGCGGTGGCGTGATTGGACTCGCATGT
>MDTC01126994.1_pt1 | contig 11076 bp, 12 predicted proteins | sample 811181 | NCBI WGS metagenome assembly MDTC01 (sample SAMN05326644, study PRJNA326480) | marine metagenome | isolation source: seawater | place: Pacific Ocean: North | collected 2011 | reverse complement strand
TATAATTAAGAAAAAAAATGAAAAGTTTTTATTTAAATTCAAAAGAACTAAAAAAACTAAAATTTAAAAAACTTGGAAAAAATTGCAAAATATCAAATTTAGTTAAATTCATAGGTGAAAAAAATATATCTATTGGTGATAATGTTAGAATAGATGATTTTTCAATTATTAATGCCTTTGAAGGATATATTAGTATTAAAAATAAAACACATATTTGCTCTTTTTGTTATTTGTTGGGAGCTTCTGGAATAGAAATTGGAAAAGAATGTAATATATCTCAAGGTGTAAAACTGTATTCAAAGTCAGATGATTACAAATCTATCAAAAAAAAACAAATTTATAATAAAATAAAAATATCAAATAATGTGATAATTGGATCAAATAGTGTTTTGCTCCCTGGGAGTATTATAGAAAGTGATTGTAGAATAGGTGCATTGACAGTAGTAGGAAAAAAAATAAAGAAAAAAACTCTTTTTTTTAAAAATATTAGCAAAAAAATAAAGTAGTTATTTTAAAGAATAAAATTTTTTAATTTTATTTATTATAAAGTTTAATTCAGAATTTTTTAAATTATATGAAGAAGGTAAGGATAAACCGGTATTAAAGATTTTATTTGAAACGGGAAATTTATCTTTGATGTTTTTAATAATTTTGTATTTACGATAACAGGGTTGTAGATTTAAAGGTAAAAAAATATCTCTAGTTTGAATTTTGTTTTTTTCTAAAAATTTTTTAAGTTTTATTTTATCATTTGTAAATATATTGGAAAACCAATGAACAGGTTTATTTTTTGGTAAATTTTGCATAAATGAAATAGATTTTATAGTAGAAAGTTCTTTTTTATATATCTCAAAAATTTCTTTTTTCCTTTTTAAAATTTTTTTTAATTTTTTAACTTGTATATTGCCAATTGCAGCTTGCATCTCAGTGAACATGAAATTATAACCAATCTCTTTATGTATGAAGATACCTTTTTTCAGTCTGCCATGATTTTTGATTTCGTATATTTTATTTCTTAATTTTGAGCTGTTAGTCAAAATTAGACCACCTTCACCAGTAGTTATTATTTTATTCCCATAAAATGAAAATCCTCCTAGAATTCCTATAGTTCCTAAAAATCTATTTTTGTAAGTAGAGTAAATCGCCTGCGCTGCGTCCTCAATAAGGTATAATTTTTTTTTTTTACATATTTTATTTAATTTATCCATATCACAACAATGGCCATATAAATGTACGGGGATTATTGCTTTTGTTTTTTTAGAAATTTTATTATTTAATTTATCAAGGTCTAAACACAAATTATTTTTATCTACATCACATAAAACAGGAGTTGCGCCCGCCAAAATTATAGCATTTGTAGTAGCTACAAAAGTTAAATTAGGAACTATTACTTCATCGTTTTTACCAATATTTAAAGCCTTTAAACAAGCAAAAATTCCAGATGTCCAATTTGATATTGAGATTGAGTATCTTACTTTAAAATTTTTAATAAAATATTTTTCAAATTTTAAAGTTTCATCTCCTTCAGTGAGATAAGTTTTTTGAACTATTTTTTTTATATAATTTGCTTCAGCTTCGTTAATCCAAGGTTTAATCTGATTGATTTTCATATTTAGAAATAGTCTAGAACTTGATTTAGAGAATTAGCGACAAATCTTAAAATTTTTTTATCCGTTTTTAAAGAATTTATTCCAATGAAGAAACCTCTTTCTTCAACATCCTGACAATTTTTAAGCTTAACTTTTTTTTTATTTAATTTAAAAAGTTTTATAGCTGGCTGATTTATAAAATTACCACTGATAATTGGCCTTGTTTCAATACCTTTATTTTCTATCATTTTAATTATTTTACTTTTATATTTTTTGAGTTTTTTTGATATTAAAATTGGTACACCAAACCAATTACATTTTACATTTTTAGCATCCTCTATAAAAATAATTTTTTTATTATTTTTTTTATTTTTTAGGAAAAGTTTTATAATTTGGGATCTATTAAAATTTCTATTCTTTTTTAGGATATTTATTTTTCTAAGTTGTTGGTGTGCAATTGCAGCCTGAATTTCTAAAGCTCGTACATTAAAACCATAATTTATAAAAATAAATCTTGGATCAATATTTGGGTATTTTTTAACAAATTTTTTATGATCATCCCTGTCGCGTGACCATCCATGAGCTCTTAGTGAGAGAAGAATTTTATAATCATTCTTATCATTACATACAATCATTCCTCCCTCACCCGAAGAAATTTGATGAGAATAATAAAAAGAAAAAGTTCCAAAATCTCCAAACGTTCCAAGCTTTTTATTTTTAAATACAGACCCAAGAGATTCACATGTATCTTCAATAATTATTATTTTTTTTTTTTTTGATATTTTTTTGATTTCTAATATATCTGACGAATTTCCTAAAACATGCACACAAAAAATTACCTTTGTATTTTTCGATATTTTTCTTTTTAAATCATTAATATCCATATTTAATGTATTTGGATCTATATCAACAAAAACAGGTTTAAGGCCAAATTGTATTAAGGGCCAAAGAGAAGTTGACCAACATATTCCAGGTATCAGAACTTCATCGTTTCGTTTGAATCTATTTTTCCTTTCAGGATTGCAACTGGCACAAGTTGCTAGTAAATTTGCAGAAGAACCAGAATTAACCATTACAGCATATTTTGCCCCAACATATTTAGCAAAGTCATTTTCAAATTTTCTGGTTAACTTCGACATGGTTATCTGGCCAGATTTTAAAACAGATATTCCTTTTTGAATATCATCCTTAAATAATCTTGGTTGGATTAGCGGATATTTAAATTTATTAAAAGTTTTTAACATTATTTCGTTTCAGATACTTAATAATATTTTGTTAATTTGTAAAAGGTTTTATATTAAATTTTTAAAATTCTTGATAATTGTTCAACCATGCTGTTCTCATTAAATGTTTTTTTGAAGTAGTCATAATTTTTTTTGATAAGATCTTTAGTAAATTCTTTATTTTTTAATTTTATCATTATTTCCTGTAAATGATTAGTATTTTTTACGTCTAAACCAATTACTTTATCTTTTAGTTCTGGATCTATAACTGAAGAATTATAAATTATTGGTTTTTTAAAATAAAAAGCCTCATATAGTGGAAAGGTATGAGGTGCCACTAAAGTTGGAATAACTACCCCCATACAATTTTCATATAAATAATATAATTCTTCATCCTTCACATAATCAAATATTATGAATTTATCTTTTAGATTTTTTTCATGAATTAAATTTTTAATATTTTTTAGATTCCCCTTATCATAACCAGTAAAAATAATTTTAAAATCTAGTTTATTAACTTTTTGTAATTCATAGACTGCTTCTATAATGTAAACGTGATTTTTATGTTTCCAAAATTGTGCTGGATAAAATAAATAGTCTATACCCTTTACAGCTTGATAAATATTTTTTTCTATTTTTGAAATGTTAATATTTTTGATTTCTGTTATAGGAGGAGGAAATTTTAGATCTAAAATTTTTGAACTTTCAATTTTATAGATTTCAGAGATTTTTTTTTTTAAATTTTTTGTTCCAACAATAATTTTATTACTTTTTTTACCTGCCAAATTATAATCATAATCTCTACTATGATTATTTTTTTCATAAAATTCTGGCAAATTTTTTAATTCTCTATGTTCAATATCAAAAATTGTGTATATGTTTTTAATATTTTCAAAACTTCGAATCAACGGACTTGGATCCAAAAAAAAAACAAGATCTATTTTTTCTTTTGCAAGAAATTTTTCAAAAGGAAATTTGTAAGGTAGAAAATGAAATTTTTTTTTTAACTTATTAAATAATCTTTTATAAAATTTATTTTTGTCGTATAGGATCGTATCTAAATTTAATTTTTCATCTAAAATTTTTTTTGAACTTTGAAAAGTGGTTATAAAGCGAAAATTATAATTTTTAATTTTTTTTAAATAATTACAAATACTAATTGCCATATGAAGTTTTCCACCTGATTTCTCAGTGATATCCATTATCACAGCTATATTTTTCATTTTGATATTTTTAATCTTCTGAAAGATTTTTTCCCCATATAAGAATTAATAAGACCAGATATTCTATTATAAAAAATAGTTTTTTTTCTATAGTTGAAAAAATAGAATAAAATAAATTTGATAAAATTCTCTAAGAGATCAAAAATAGTATTTTTATAAGCTTCATAGTAGGAATAGTTTTTTTTATAGTAGTAAAACTTTGACCACATAAAATGCCAATTTTTATTTGCCTCTACTTCGATAAGATTTCCTTTTTCAACAGATTTACCACTTTCGTGAGATACCTTAACTTTTGGAAAAACATAAATTTTTTGTCTTTTCTTATAAGCCCTAAAACAAAAATCGGTTTCTTCATAATAAAGAAAAAAATTTTCATCAAAGAAACCAACTTTTTTAACATTTTTCATATTAAAGAAAAGAAAATGACCATGAACTAATTTCATTAATTTAATATCCTTAAACTTATTAAATTTATTTGAATGAAATTCATTTTTGTAAGTAGACCTTTCATGCTGAGGGGCAAAAATAATAAAGTCTTTAATTTTCTCTGCTGCATTTAAAAATACATCAATTATTTTTGGATTAAAGCTTATATCCGAGTCCATATAAATAGAATATTTAGTTTTTATATTTCTAAATCCTAAATTTATACCACCAGTTTGTCCTTTGTTCTTAGGACTTTTAATTACTTTTACATTTTTGTATTTTTTTTCTAAATTTTTTTTAAGTCCATCTTCATTAGCGTTATCTATTATTAAAAATTTAATTTTACTATTTAGTTTTGATATGATCTTTTCAATTTTTTTTTTTGAATAATAAGATACAAAAAAAATTGTTAAATTATTATAACTTCTCATTTATAATTTCTTAATTTTATTTTATCCACTGTTTCTCTAATATCATTTTCTATTTTTGAGTTAAGATTTATACCCAAAGATTGAATTTTACTTTTACTAGTTTTAAATGAGGCTCTTTGTAAAATTTTAGACTTAATAAATTTAATTTTAGTGCTAAAACTGTATTTTTTGATAATTTGAAGTATTTCTTTTAAAGACTTATTTTCTGACAATACATTATAAATATTATTATCGAAGTAATTTTTTTTAATTAAATAAGTTATTACTTTATAAGCATCCTTCAAACTTAAGTAAGGTCTTACAAGGTTTAAAGCTGAACCCCAAATAGGTATAGGTATATTCATTACAGAATTAAAACAAAACTTATTAACAACTGTGTGAAATCTCATACCATCAGAATATCCACTTATTGTAGCAAATCTAAGAGTAATAAATCTTATATCTTTTGATTTTCTTAAAATATTTTCTTCTTTTAGTTTTATTTCAGCATAAGGACTTTGTGGATTAGGTATTTCCAATTCTGTTATAAAGTTTTTTCTTGGATTATAAATACTAGTAGAAGATATATGTATTAATTTTGAATTATTTTTTTTACAATAACCAATAACGTTTTTAAATGCACCAAGATTATTTTTTATAATCTCTTTTTTATTTTCAAAACTTTCTTCAGCATTAGTTTTGGATGCCAAATGTAAGGTTATGTTTGCTTTGGGTATTGTCTTAATAGTTTCATTTTTTGAAAGGTCACCATAAATAAATTTTATTTTCTTATTAGAAAGTTTAAATAGAACATTGTATCTTTGATTACTAATGTTATCTACAACATAGATTTTATCAATTATCTTTAATGATATTATTCGTTTTAATACATAACTTCCTATATGACCAAGACCACCAGTGACTAAAACTTTCATTTTGAGATAATTTTTTTAAATTTATCTAGCTCTAAAATATATTCTTTTTTATCGTATTTGTAGTTACACAATGTCAAAAGTGAGTCGTTGTTATTTTTAAAAAATATGGTCATCCAATTATATGGTGGAACAAATAATGCATTATTTTTTTTTTCACTTAAAAAAAATATTTTTTTTTTACTTTTACTTATAATTTTAATTTTTATACTACCTTTTAATGGAACAATTATCTGTGAACATTTTGTATGAGCATGATCAGCTCTAAAATGTTTACTTTTCCCGTATAGTAAAAAAAATCTTTTTAATAAAAATTTTTTAGGAAAAGAATTATTAATGTAAAATGGTATTAATGTTCCACTAAAATCTGAAAATGCTTTATATTTGAACAAAAAGGGTTTTATAATTTTTTTCACTTTAATTTTTATTATCTTTAAAAATATCCTCTAAAGAAGGATGATTTTTATCTCTTTCAGAAAGTATAGGTTTTTTAATTTTCCAATTTATTTTTAAATTTTTATCATTAAATGCCAATCCTCTTTCATATTTTGGGTATCGATATTCTGAAAGGTGATATAATAAAATATTTTCTTTGTCATAAAAACCAATTCCATGAGCGTAATTTTTTGGAACATATAACATTAACCCTGGTTTTAAATTGAACTTGTAAACTTTCCCAAAATTTTTTGATTTTTTATCAATATTTACACACACATCCATTGCTCTTCCTTTTAAAACTGAGACTATTTTTGATTGTTTTTTTTTATTTTGATAATGCAAACCTCTAATTACATTTTTTTTTGAGGAAGAAATTGCTGTAAATTTACAATTAAATTTAATTTTTTTCTTTAACCAAATTTCTTTAAAAAAACCTCTGCTATCTTTATATATGTTAGTTTTTATAAGAATAGGTGTTGTCATTTGAAATTAAATTAAAATTATATATGTTTACTCCAAATTTTATAAATTAACAACATTTTAACATTGAATTACTAAATCAAATAATTATAGGTTTAATTATATTATAATATTAAATATCTTTATTTAAGCTATGAAAAAAATAAAATTTACGAACTTATTTCATTTAGTTCCACAAAAAAAAAAAGTTATTTCAAAGATTGTATCATTAATTAAAAACTCTAAATTTATTGGTGGCGAGGAAGTAAATATATTTGAAAAAAATTTTGCCAGGTTTGTAAAAGTTAATAATTGTATTACTGTTGCTAATGGTACTGATGCTCTTGAAATAGCAATAAGTTCATTAAAATTAAAAAAAGGTTCTGAAATAATTGTACCTAATAACACTTGGATCTCAACTGCAGAGGCTGTAATAACAAACAATCATAAAGTAAAATTTTGCGATGTTAATTTAGATGACTACACACTATGTTTAAAAGATTTAAAAAAAAAAATTAGTTCAAAAACTAAAGCTATAATGGTAGTTCATTTATATGGTAATCCAGCAGATATGCTTGGGATAAAAAAAATTATTAAAAATAAAAATATAAAAATTATTGAAGATTGTGCTCAGGCTCATGGTACTAAAATTAATGGAAAGCACGTTGGTACCTTTGGAGACATCGGAACATTTAGTTTTTTTCCAGGGAAAAATATTGGTGCTTTTGGAGATGCTGGTGCAATTGTAACAAATTCAAAACAAATCGCTTTATTTTGTAAGAGAATGAGAGGTCACGGTGCGTTAAAAAAATATGATCATAAATTTTCAGGAAGAAACTCAAGATTGGATACCATAAATTGTTCTATATTAAATATCAAACTCAAGAATTATAAAAAAGTAATTCGTAAAAGAAATTTTCTAGCAAAAACTTATTTTAAAGAATTAAAAAATGTAAATGAGATAAAACTTTATAATCTCAGATCTAAAAATCTATCAACATTTCATCAGTTTGTAATAAGAACAAAGTTAAGAGATCAACTTAAAAATTATTTACTTAAGAATGGAATAGAGACCATGATACACTATCCTTATATGCTTAATGAATTAGGATTTTTTAAAAATAAAAATAAATTAAATAAATCCTACAAATTGGGGCAGAAAATATTGAGTTTGCCAATTTCAGAGGAGCACTCCAAAAAAGAGGCAATTTATGTGGCTAAATCAATTAAAAATTTTTTTAGCAAGAGAAGTTAAAAACTTAATGGGTTTTTTAACAATTTTTAATATAAATAAAATATTCACAAATATCCAACTTTGATTATTATCGAGTCTTATTCGGTTAAGATCGAAAAGATGATCTATATAATTAATCTTTGAGGAAAAACCACCTTTTTCAAATTTACCTAAAATCTCACTTTTTTTAGTAGAAATTCCTTTTAGTTTTGAGTCAACTATCATTTTATAAAAAAAATCTAAATCAGCGCTAAGATATTTTTTATTATAATAACCTATTTCTCTGTGCTTCTGCGTTTTTATAAAAAAACCAACAGAATGTGATGTATAAAATCCAAAGCTCCATTTTATTATAGAGGGCCTAAAACCATGTAATAATTTATATTTTTGAACAGAACCAAATAAGAAATCTATTTCATTATTTTCAAAATATTTATCAACAGTTTCTAAAGCATTTTCATAATAAAAGTCATCAGCATTCAAAAAACCGATAATATCACCTGTAGCTAGATTTATCCCTTTGTTCATTGCATCCCATATCCCATCATCTTCTTCAGTTACTATTATAGATATTTTATCTTTATATTCATTGATGATTGACAACGTATTATCAGAAGAATTTCCGTCAATTATAATGTGTTGAATATTTTTAAAGCTTTGATTTTGAATACTTTCAATACATCTTCTTATATATTTATCATTATTTTTTACTACAGTAATTATTGAAATTGAATTATTTTTTTTCATCAAAATTTAATTTAAATTTGTTCAAAAATATTAGAATAAATTTTAGCATTTTTTTTTATATCAAATCTAAATAATTTCTTTTTAGCAAATTGTAATTTCTTTTTTAATAAATTTTCATTTTTGAAATGTATAATAATTTTTTTTGAAAGATCTTTAAAATTCGATACTTTAAAAAGATCTCCACCTTTTCCATTAGAAAGAATTTCAGACGGCCCAGCATTACAATTAGATGATATCACAGGCGTGTTTAATGTAATTGCTTCAACTAAAACATTTCCCATTCCTTCATACTTTGATGAAAGAACCAATAGGTTTGATTTTTTAATGTATGGGTATGGATTTTTTGTCCTTTTCAAAATTATAACTTTTTCTTTGATTTTTAATTTTTTAATAAAATATTTAATTTTTTCATATTCAGGTCCATAACCAATTAAAATTAGTTTAAGGTTTTTAATTTTTTTTGATGCAATTGCAAAACCTTTTAGTGTTGTGTAATGATCTTTTCTTGGAGTAAATCTTGAAACATTAATAATATATTTATATTTTTTTTTTAAATAAATTTTTTTAGTCGCCCTTTTAATTATATCTAAATCATAAGCTGGGCTATAAATAGTTCTTACTTTAGTATTGGCAAACTTACTTAGATCTAAACTTAACTTTTTACTTATTCCTATAACTAAATCTGCATGTTTATAAATTATCTTTATGAGTATTTTTATTAAATTATTCTTAAGTTTTTTTATAAAATTATTTGAATAACTTAATTCATCTAGATGATTTCTATCTATAAATATTTTTTTTATATTTTTAATTCCTATAAGAGAAATGAAAGAAATTATATTCCCAAAATTTTGATTAGAAAAAATAATAATTTTTCTAAATTTATTTAATTTTTTATAGTATTGAATAATACTTCTTAGTTTGAGTATTGAATAAATTGCTCTATATGATTTAATTTTTACAAATTTAACTTTATTTTTAAGTTCTGTTTCAAGAATACTTTTGTTTAATGAAATAAAAGTTATTGAAAATTTTTTTAAATTTAGATTTGTAATAAGTCGTTTTAATGAATTATCTGCTCCACCGGTTCGTGAATATGGATGATAAACTATTAATTTTATTTTTTTCACTTTTTAAAGAATTTCTATATAGAATATTTTATTATATATATAATATTGAAATATGAAAAAAATATGTTATTGGTCTCCACATATATCTAACGTAGCTACTATAAAAAACGTAATAAATTCAGCAATCTCACTTAAAAAATTTAAAAAAGATAGTTTCAGCGTAAAAATTTTTGATGTTATCGGTGAGTGGTCAACTTATAAAAGTTTTTTAAATAAATATGATATTGAAACAATTAAACTTACAAATTTAAATTTAAAAAAATTTTTACCAATTTCAGGTTTTTTGAAATCTAGGATAGTTTATTTTTTAATTTTCTTTCTTACAATCAATCAATTGAAAAAAATTTTAAAAAAAGATAAACCAGATTATATTATTATACATTTAGTAACTGTCTTGCCTTTATTTTTATTATTTTTTTTTAAATTTGATACAAAATTTATTTTAAGAATATCAGGTTTACCTAAACTTACAATTTTAAGAAAATATTTATGGAAAATAACTTCAAAAAAAATTTTTCTGGTTACATGCCCATCAGAGCAAACAAAAAAAGATTTAATAAGTAAGAATATATTTCCAGAAGATAAATTAAAAATTCTTTACGACCCTTTACTCAATTTAAATTTTATTACTAAAAAAATTAAAGAAAAAAATATAATTAAAAAAGATAAGCTATATTTTGTAAATATTGGAAGACTTACAAAACAAAAAAATCAACTGTTTTTAATAAAAGTTTTTTCAAGTATTTTAAAAGTAAATAAAAATTTATATTTATATATAGTTGGTGATGGAGAAAATAAAAAAAAATTGCAAAATTATATTGAAATTAATAATTTACAGAAAAATGTTTTTTTATTGGGTTATGTTGAAAACGTATATCCAATTATTAAGGGTTCGATGGCATTAATATCGTCCTCATTGTGGGAAGACCCAGGTGCAGTTATGATTGAAGCATCATATTGTGGAAAAAATATTATATCTTCAGATTGTCCAAATGGACCTAAAGAATTTTTATTAAATGGAGATGGGGGATATTTATTTAAAAATAATGATGAAAAAGATTTTTATGAAAAAATAAATATTTTTTTAAAAGATAGCAAAATAAGTAAATATAATAAGGTTTTTTTATGCAAAAAAAATACAAAAAAATATACTTTGTTTAATCATTATAAATCTTTAAATAAAATATTAAATTTACAATAATTTTAAAATGAGCATATTTTTTTTTATATTTTTTTTTATTTCAAGTTTATTATTTATCTATTTA
>MDTC01142934.1_pt1 | contig 11077 bp, 9 predicted proteins | sample 811181 | NCBI WGS metagenome assembly MDTC01 (sample SAMN05326644, study PRJNA326480) | marine metagenome | isolation source: seawater | place: Pacific Ocean: North | collected 2011 | reverse complement strand
GATGGTGTTGTTAATGCTCCAACGGTTTCGCTAGATTTAGCATTCATTTTCGGTTTTGATCATTGTTTCTTTCACCATTGTGTTGATTCACAGATTACATTGCATATGCTAAGGATGTTTGAATCAGGGCAACCACTAGCAGATATACGCTCGAATCATCGTAATTCTTGCGAGAGATTGCATGCTTTGATGCCAGTTCCACAATGGTGGTTTGACATTGAAGAATGCCTTGCTAACGCACACGTGGCTCGAGATCCAACTCGTTTAGGTGGATTGCGTGAAGCATTCCTACGGTATCGAATTTTACCGCAGCCATTAGATGGTACTCGAGGTCCTTGGGCACTTTGGGAACAGGCTGCTATGGATCCAAGAGCCTTCAGGGCGCTTTCATACATGCTATGGCTGCAACATCTCCGTGGAGATGTGGATCCTCTGGGAATCCTACCGGAACTGGAAGGTATTATCGAAGTTGGAGGGGAAGATGAGGCATTCAACAAGTTCATTGATTTGATTATTGAAGCTAGTTCTAATCAATCTGGGACATCAGATGGTGGACGTATTCACGACTGGATTGAGAATAATCATGATGAACCAATTTTGCATTCTTTTGGAGGTTTCAATGAAGGAATATTCCGCCGATTAGATGTCCCAATTTGGTTCCATGGGGGGCATGGTCCAGAGATGATGCGAAGGTATAATCTACAGCAAGGTGAATGGCCATATGGTACCATAGAGCGGTTATACAGTCATTTCCGAACTAGCGAGGTGGGGAGTGATTGGGATGACCCATTTTCTTCCAATGATGATGATTTTGAGTTGTCACCTTAGGTGATGTTCAAGACACGGGTGCCTATGGCCAATCATGGCCGACTGTGACGAGCCTCAGTGTGACCCTGATTCAGTTGCACCCCTGCTCCCCAAATGGCTGGCTTGGACATGGCCAGGACATTGGTTTTGGTGGATTATTTGGGGTTTGGGCTGCTTATTGGTCGGGTTCGGATTGGTGTCCCTAATTACTGATGGTTCCACAGAAGGGCTCTTCCTTGGCTCATTTGGCATGTTCATGATGGGTTGGTGCCACCCCAATCCATTTGGCCAAATGATGCAGGATTTCAATCAGGATTCTGATCCGCGACACTGGAGTACAGAACCATTTCCGCCCATGCATCGGAGTGATTGGCATATGGCTCGGAAGTATTGGGATGAAAAGTTCGAGGATTGGTTGCCAAATCCACTTTCCATATTTGGACAGGATAAGCCAGTAATTGACTTGCTCGCCGATGGCGAGGAATGGGTGGTGAATTGTGATGATAAAGAACCGGAAAGATTCTCTACACCAAAAGAGGCTGATGACTATATCATTCAGCAAATCAAGAGTGGTGAGAGGATTGATGCCCAAGAATTACTTTTCGGCGATCATCCGCGCCACAATCGATATCGAGCCCTGTATAATGCAACTCCGCCGCAATTCACAGCTCGTTTTATTTTCCACACATTTTCAGTGCTATTTTTCGTAGGTGCTTATTTGGGCTTGCCGCATACAAATCGTGAGGGCATGGGTTACATACCCGCATTATTTCTTTTGACGGCTGCAGTCGCAGTGATTTTCAGCCATTTTTCATATAGAAAAAGCATGGAGGCATGGGATACTATTACTTCGATAATCAAGTATGTGGATGGAGGGCATGGTGAATTGTTTGGTCAAATTAGGCCCATGACTAATTCTCCACTCAAGATATTACATGTCGATGGTTGCACTGCGCCAAGTTGGACTTTTGATGATCTAGTTGCGTGGTCGTGGGGCTATTCGTGCACTGAACGTTGGACTGAGAGATACTATGATGCCGAGTCCAAGACGTGGAAAACAAGAAGTAGATCTGAGACTCGATACATCAGGGGCGGTTCCTATGCATCTGATTTCATGATACATGACGGAACTGGCGGTCTGTTTGTCAAGACTTCTACCTTTGAGAGAATAGATGTTGGAGATTCATTTTGGGATCGCAAACGTAGAGGTGATAACACATGTGGGCCATATGACTCCGCACGACATGGCGGTTCGTTATCCCACAAATGGGTACTATCAGGCCTTAGGTTATCTGAACCTGTTTACGTCATGGCACGAATCAAGTCACTACCGGACGATGATATTCCCCGTGGGACTGTAGGATATAACGCTACACGGGTACATCATACTCTGCAGGCTGTCGGAGAAGATGCGCCTAGGAGGAATACGAAAATCAGTAAAGGGACTGAATTCGCAGTACTTTCTGCTAAGAGTTCTGCAACGAGTCGTTTTGGCCCGCTAATACTCCTATTCCTTGGTTCTCTAGCGATGTTCTTGTAGTAATCACTCATTCATTTGCTCTTTCAGCGCGGCTAATCTTGCCTTTGCTTCAAGAAGTTCTGTTTCAGCTTCTATCGCTTCAATCTCATCCTTGAGTTGCTCGGTTTTCTCGTCGGCTTCCGAACGCTCTGACTCCACAAAACTACCTAAAGATGCACGGCGGTCAAACATATGCGCCACTTGCTCATCAGAGTACTGGTCAAAGAGGTCTGCTCGCGCGAAACCAAACATTTTAGCGACAATAACTGCAGGGACCATTTCTGAGAATGTATTGTAATTCTTTGCGGATTGGTTGTATTCTTCAACTTCACTTGCCATTTTCGATATTGCATGAACTCCCTCTTCTAATCCTGCGACTAGGACATTGTGCGATGTTAGTTGTGGGTTACTTTCTGCGAAGGCAAGTGCTGATGGAATCACAGAGTCCATCATCCCAGATGCTTGACTGAGTGCACTCCTATTTCCAGAACTCTTCGCCTGAGCGAATAACTTTCTTGCTTCGACAATCTTGTCAAATATCTCACTTTCTAGACCAAGTTGGGCTAAATCAGTTTGCTCAACAAGTGCCATTTTCTGGTCCTTAACACCAACTTGTGTCTCGAGGTTTTGGTACTGGTTTTCGACTTCATTTCGCAGATCTACTAGACGATTGTATGTGGAAAAAATCCACATTATAATCATCAAAAGAATAATTCCGCCAGCAATCAGTAAGAATAGGGTGGTTGCGTCCATGGACTCCGGAAGCGGGCTTGGCACTTATCCTAATCGTAAGACATTTTTTCCCATTTTTCTATGTCCTGAATTAAATCAGACTCATGTGCATACTGGTTACTTGGTACACTGATAATCATTCCATTGCCGAGATTTTCCGAAATTTCATGTGCCGCATTTCCCTCATGTAATGTATCTGATTCAGCAACACAAATTGCAATAGGTGTGGTAATATTTTTCAGATCCATCGCTAAATTATACTTTCGATTTGCTTGCACGCTGCGTTTCAGACGTAGTAAGTGTGCCTGTGTCAGCGTTCGCTTATACCTGATGTATTGGGCCGGTTCCTTCAATCTCCATTTCAGATAAATCAATCCAATTCGAATGAGAGGTGCGTAGCACCACCATGGAGCCATTGTCAGAGGAACCATCCATGATGGGAATTTGAAACTAGCATTAGGTGCTACCAAGAATGCGCCTTTTCCCTGAATTTTTCCTTCCCGGAGACCTTCTATGATTGCTGTTGCTCCAAGAGATGACCCAAACCAGAGCACATCCTCTTCACATTGCAAATTCTTCGCAACAATTTGCAAGTCACCAATGTGTTTCGCCATTGCAAAATCATATGGTTTTATCCTCTTCGAGACAATTGCTGAGCGTTTTTCACGAGTTTCAACATAATGGATTACGCGCTCCTGAACCCATTCGGAGAGTAATGGCGCCCAGCCATCCATGACACTAGCCCATCCTGCTACGAATATAACTGGGTTCTTTTTTGGTGTTTCTAGGGGTGTGAATGTGTACACATTTAGGGAGAAACCATCCGATGCCTGAATCATTCTGGACAGAATTTCGCACTTGGGATTACCAAGTAGATTTGTTACTTCATCCACGTCCATTCTCTACACCCTCTGTGTAACCACTCATTGAATCCTTCCTTCACTACGCAAAGCATTCAAGTGACTTTGCGCCTGATCTAATTTGAGCATAGGGTGTGCATCAGGTGTATCCCTGTATGCAGCATCGCCAATTTCTGAGATGTCACGTAAACCACTTTCCCATGCTGAAAATACCGCTTCATGCCTTTTCTCACGATGCTCGATGTAGTGCGTTAGTAAACGCCTCGGATTTGTTACTACTGGTCCATGGCCCGGAAACAGTAATTTCGCCTCAAGTTCTCGGAGTCGGTATAGTCCTCTGATATAGGCAGACATATCTCCCTCGTTGCTTGGTACTAGGATTGTACCAATTTTTGCCACATTGTCTGCTGACACGATTCCTGCTTCCGATACTAAGCAAATTTGTCCAGGGCAATGCCCTGGTGTTTCAATAACTTTCCAGTGAACTTTATCCCCCTCACCTGCTATTTCAAATGAGTCTCCATCTTTCAGAATACGAGATGATTCACGACGTGGAATTGTTTCGAGAGTTTCAGAAGTAGCCCAAATTGGGGCTTGATAAATTTTTGAAATCGCATCTAAATCACCTACATGATCTTGGTGGCGGTGTGTAAATATGGTGCAAAGTATTTCTGAACCAGATTCAAAAACTTGCTCGATCTTTTGCTTCAGCATTTCCAATGACTCCGAATCCCTTGCGGCAGGATCAACAAGAATTCGTTGCCCGCCTGGAATGCCAAGGATGTAACAGTTTGTATGTGTAGATGGTGGCAGAGTTTCTGTTGGTAATGGAATGCACTCCACTCCTGGGGCGAATTCAATCCTAGCATTTTCCCTTTTTGGAGATGTAGACATTTCTGCAATGCGTTTGTCGATGAAATCCTCACATAATTCTCGTAAAATCATGATTTGTGGCGGAGGTATACGTATTTCGTTTCTCATCCATTCGTCAAGCAGTTGTCGTGGCGTAGCCCATCGATATTTGTCGAACTCAGGCCTCTCTCCTGTATCTAGAATCGGTTCAACTTTACATTCAGCTGTAAAGAAATGGTTTCGGAATCTCAACGGAGAAAACGGAGGAGTTGTTCGTTCACAGAAAACCAACACCCCCTCGCAATTAATTTCGATATCGCCATTTTCTACTGATTTTAGCCAGTTTTCTTTATCCTGCAATATCAACGCACGTAACTTAGGATTGACTTGCACGATTCCAGTTGCACATGGTACGAGCCCGACCTCTTCAATCATTTCTCGTAGTAATGCAACTAAAGCTACTCTCTCATCGTCATCCCGTTCAGGAAACCATTCTGGATGTGAGTCTAGGGCCATTCGATCAACTCGACTTACGCCTCCCCCTGGGAACGCCCAATAATCCGGGAATGATGGGACTGTGGAAACACGATGACAGATGAGAATTTCTTCACCGCGTCGAAGCATTATCGATGCCGAAGGCCGTGGTGCGCGCGGTGTGGCCCTCACTACCTCCATGTCAGGTGCGAGTATGCGACGGGCTTGAATCCTGTTGCCCCTTCGGGCTGCCATGGAGCCATGGGAAATAGAACCACTCTCGGAAGAGGAAATGGCTGCTTATGAGGCTAGAAGCGAGTTATTTCAGCGTATTGGGAGAATCGCTTTGGCTCTAATGATGGCCTCGATGATGATAACATGGGTCGCCAAAAATTTGTTCATTGCTCTCCTCTAATTTCATCTATTATCGCCTCTTCCGCACTCCATGCGTATTAGTCACAGAACACCAAATGGTGCCGAAGTTTACCCTCATGAGATACCACAGTTTGGCTTGGGAGTATTTCTAATGTCTGAGCCGGGTGAGTGTAAGAATGCCTGTTTAGCAGCTCTTGATTCAGGCTATACACACATTGACACAGCACGTGCATACAGCAATGAACACGAAGTAGGTCAAGCCCTCAAGGAATCGGGTAAATCTCGCGATCAAATTTTCCTTACTACTAAATTACGAAGGATGCACGCTACTGGCTTTGATGGAGTGCTAGAACATTGTCAAAAATCTCTCGAATTATTAGATACCGAATATATCGATTTGTATCTTGTCCACGCACCACCTGAAGATGAAAGTCATCGAGAGCCTGTTTGGAAAGGTATGGAATACTGCTTGGAGAAGGGATGGGTCAAAGCAATTGGCGTCTCAAATTTCGGCGCACATCATCTCGACAAAATGCGTTCATATGCAAAATATATGCCAGCAGTAAATCAGGTTGAGATTAATCCATGGCTCCAGCGTCCCGCGCTTCGTGCTGCCACTGAGTCAGTTGGTGCAAAAGTGATGGCTTATTCTCCACTTGCTCGTGGTCACAAATTGGGTGATCCTAATCTAGTTCAAATAGCAGATAGATTGGGATGCACTCCTGCACAAGTTGCAATCAAGTTTTGTCATGATATTGGTTGCATTACAATTCCGAAATCAAGTAGGCCTGACCGCATAATCGAGAATATTCAGGCACTAGAAGTGGATCTTAGTAGTGAGTTGGATTCAATATTGGCCATGGAATGTGGATATATTTCTGGCTGGGATCCAACTGCGGAACCATAATTTCTATAGTGAATCCTTTGCTATAAATTCGGATACTAAATGCGAATTTTGGTCGCGTAATTCGGCTAATTCATTCAGCCAATCCGTAGCCTTTTCAATCGTCATTGCTTTCAATTCCCCGCTGAGGATATTTCCTGAAACATAACCTCTTCGAATTTCTTCAAGAGTAGAATCATTTTCTTCAAAGAAAAATTTGAGGTACTGGAAAGCCACATCGATATCTGGGTTCCCACCTAGTCTTCGATGCTCTTCCACCGTCGCTTGACCTCCTGAAAACGATCGCTTGAATTTCTTTTCCATTTTCTTCAAATCCTCTGTGAGGAAAATTGTAGTTTCTGGCATTGAAGATGACATTTTCCCACCAGTCATACCCACGGCGAATTGATGGTATGTACTACTGGGTTGGAGGAGTCCTGGCCCCCCCATCCTCCGCTCGAGTTTCAAAAGAGCCATCCGAATAGGATAACGATCCTTGCCAGTAGCTGCAGGTAAATCGACAATGCCGTGTTTAGCATCTGCTAAGATGTCGCTATATCCCAATTTTCTGAGTTCATCAACAATGTCCGAGAAGACTTGTTTTTTTGTCGCTTTATCTCCTGCTACGATGTGCTGGTTTTCATCCATTACTGATACTGTAATTCTCAATCCAGTATTCTTGCGCATATTCACATTGAACCAATTGGTTTTGCCTGCTAGGCCACGGCATAGGCGCAAATGTGGGTCTTGGTCTACCCCAACTGGTACTACGATTGGACGTAGTCCACCATATTCGTCTAGTTGTGGGTGGAGTATGTCACCTGCTTGCACCAAGGGCGCCTGTACATGTGCGAGATTTGTTTCTCCCTTGAATCCGTAAATGGCTTCTAATTCTGACAGATTGGTTCGTTTTCCGAGAGTAAATCCCATTTTTTGGACAACAGAGCGTCTGCTTTGGAAATAGATATTGGTTTTTTCTGGATCCAGTCCCATTGCAACATAATTGGAAACATATTCTTCCAAAGCGATATTGCGACAATCTGCTAGATTGTATCCTCTAGTCGCATTGGCTTCGAGGTCAGCAACTGCAATGGTCACGTCAGCACCCTGCTCTTGGAACCAGCGAACCTGATCGATTACCATCTTGTGTCCAAGATGCATTTTACCGCTTGGCATCAAACCAGTCATGACTCCAAATGGCTCACCTCTACTATGTGCTTGTAGAATGTTACTCAAATCGCGATGAGCGAAAATTATACCTCGGCGGTGATGCATTGATGGATTCGGCAATTGTGCCACTGGAATCGATTCTAAGCCGAATTGCTCAATGATTCTACCATAGTCGGTAGAAACTTGGCTTGACCACGGGTCTATGTCGACCATCAGCAGTGCCGATGTAACGACTGCTTTCAAGGCGTCGGATGGCATTTGCCTTGAGACGAGGGTTTGAGAGGTGCCTCCTCTTCCACATGCTATGGCGGACATCTGTGTATTAGGAGGGGGGCTTGTAGGAAGGTTTGTTGCTTGTACTCTGAAAGATAGGGGCCATAACATCCGTGTTGTTGACTCGATGCAACTGCACGGTATCTCAGATGATATTGAGATACTGAAAATACGCGTGGAACCTGAAAAAATTGCGACCATAGTTGATGGTTTCGATGTCGTAGTGAATTGCCTACCTGGTCGAATTGGTCATGCAATAAGAATGCCCTTATTGGCAATAAGTGGAATGAATGTAGCAGACTTAGCATTCACTGCTGAGGATCCCCGCGATTTGGATAATTTCGCCAAAGAAAACAACTCCAGATTGGTGTATGATGTTGGGATAGCGCCCGGTTTATCGAATGCGCTTTTGATGCATTCGCAGATGAATATGGAGGCTTTGCAAACTGCTAAGATATGGGTTGGAGGTAATCCGCAGAAACCCGATGATTCTTGGTCATATATGGCTCCTTTCTCCCCTTCGGATGTCATTGAAGAGTACACACGTCCAGCTAGATTTCGACGTGAAGGAGTCGACATGGTGGAACCGGCTTTGTCTGAGCGCCACACTGTGAACGTCCCTGGATATGGGGACATGGAGGCTTTTTTGACAGACGGCGTCCGTTCTCTTATTGATACTATTGAAAGTAGAGAATTAGTTGAATATACTGTTCGTTGGCCAGGGCACATTCAGAAATACATTGATGGTGATTTCATCGAGAAAGATCTGATTGCCGCTTGGGAGTTTGATGTTCATCGCCCAGAATTTACTTGGCTTTGTGTTCTGACTTCAGACGGTGTATCTGAATGGAGATGGGACGTAATTGATGAAGGAAAAAATGGGTGGTCGTCAATGGCAAGAACAACAGGTTTGGTTACTGTGGAAGTTGCGGAAATGCTTGCTGAAGGCATCATTAGTCAGTCAGGGGTAATGCCAGCTGAAATCATAGGCATGGAGGAATCACTACTCAAACGAGTAATTGAAAAAATGCGTCTCAGTGGAGTCAGTATAAGTGAGTCGAAGTCATCATGAAACTGTCTCTTCACGCCTCTTCTTTTCTTGGTTAATAGTCTGGTAAATGGCCAGTGGTGTGACGATTCCAATTACTATAGCAAGCAAAGGAAGAATCCATGAATCACCCACTTCAGGTTTAGGTTCAACAAGCCAGGTAAATCTGAGAGGCGAATCCATGAATGGAGAACTCCATTCGAATAAATCAATCGTATGATGGCCAACTGCCATGAAGGGAGTCAAATTATTGAATGCTCCCTCAGTTATACCAACATCAACATTATTTCCATCCCAAGTAATCTGAACATTTGTACCTTCAGAAACAGTGAGGGCGATACTATTGTCGTCCAGCATACGATATCCTTCCATCAAATGCCTATCATCAGTAGTAAGTTCTGGAAGCACACCTCCATCTATTCGTTCGATACTAGTGATTATACCAGAACTAAGGTGGATAATCGAATTCCCAGGCACATCCCATGCTCCTAATTTTGACGGAGTGCCCTTTAGTGTTACAGATCTATTTGTCCGTTCAACTTCTTCCACCGGGTGGGTCGACGAATACCACTCACCCCATGTTGTGAACCAAAATGGTTGCGTTTCAATCCAATTTAGTACATCCCTATCTCTGCGAACATTGAGGTCACCGATTTCAGCCTCCCAGTACATGTTAACGAAGCCATTTTGTTCTGCCGAAGTTTCAATCTCAGAAACTGATGCCACATTCTTTTCTAAACTTCCACCGCTTCTGTTAATACTCCAAGTCGGCGCGTTCAGATTCGTATCAATTTGATCACCAACTATCCTGAATCCATTATCAAACAATACTCGCTCTACATCTGCCCCCACTCCTCCTTCTGGTAAACCAAAAGACAGTGGATTCCCACCCCATTTTGAAGCATTAATTTGCGACGTCAAATAATCCTTGCATTCGGTTATGACTTCAGTATCAGTCCGAATGTCTCTATCAGGGATGCCATGGCACCCAAATTCATCACCTTGTCTTAATCTCTCCCCGCCAATAATTTCTTGTGATAAAAAACCATCAGGATTCCAAGCAACTGCAGTGGGTGCCAAAATCGGCAGCAAGAAGCAAATTAGGAGGAACCAAACTTTGCGCACGGCAATGGGCGGTGATAGACAATTCTTGACCTTAACCACTAGACAATAGGCAATAATCAAGAGTGAATCGTCTTACAGCCTGACATGGTGGAGGTACAGAAATCAACTCTCAATGATTTACGAGATTCCAATCGAATCAAGGGAACAGGGATTCCTGTGCCTAAATCTCCAATGTACAGAGTTTTCCTGTCGACACTACCCATACTTGCCCGTACTTTGTTCAGAGTCCGATATCGAGGTCTCCATCGTGTGCCACGAAAAGGTGCAGTAATACTGGCTGCAAATCACACCTCCCATTTGGACCCAATATCTGTGATTGCAGGAGTGAGGCGGCCGACTCATTACCTGGCAAAGGATGGGCACTTCAGGAAGTTCTTCACTGCAATAGTAATGAAAACTACTGGTCAAATTCGTACCCACCGGGAATCAGGGGCATCTGATGCACTTAGCAGAGCAACTGATATTTTGGATGCAGAATTGGCCATGGGTATTTTCCCCGAAGGCACTCGTTCACGTCGCAGCAATCCCCCTTTCCTTGCCGAAGGTAAAACGGGCGTTGCACGTCTTGCTGCGAGTTTTCCTGATGTCCCAGTTCATCCTATTGCGATCATTGGTAGCAGAGATATTATGGCGCCAGGCGACAAGATTTTGCGTTTTTGGAAGCCCTTTACCGTTACATTCGGCGAGAGTATAACATGGAACAAATGGCTGGTACACCCGAATGGAGGTGGCCAGGATGAGGATACTATCGTTTCAATAACTTCGCTTTCGGATGCCGAAAGACGAGATGCCATGCGTAAGTTGTATCGAAAGTTTACAGACCAACTAATGGGGTCAATCAAATCCCTCGGTGCACCGTAAAAGGAAACAGGTATTCTTCAAGAACCTCCTTGATTAGCCTCGACTGTTCCAATGCATACCTACCTCGACTTACTGCGCCGAATCCTCGATGAGGGGGT
>MDTC01004455.1_pt1 | contig 11079 bp, 4 predicted proteins | sample 811181 | NCBI WGS metagenome assembly MDTC01 (sample SAMN05326644, study PRJNA326480) | marine metagenome | isolation source: seawater | place: Pacific Ocean: North | collected 2011 | reverse complement strand
GGAGTAGACCTTCTAAGACAAAATGGTCTTAAAGATGATGCAGAAGTACAGGTTCAAAATGATATTAGTGGTCTTAAAGCATCTGGAGATCCATTTAGAGACGAGGAGTACCATTATGTAACAGAAATATCAACTGACTTTTTTAACGGAGATCCTTTGGATGGAAGAGGACGTTCTGAGTATAATATTTCACCTAGTAAAGTTACTATGTGGAAGATTGAATTTGGTTGGTATGGTGCTATTGGTGCTAGATTCTATGCTTACATTCCTGTAGGATCAGGAGATGCAAGATGGGTTGTAATTCATACATTAGTAATTGAAAATAAATTAAAGGAACCTTGTTTACGAGATTCTTATTTTAGAATGATTTATAGAGTTAATGTTACAAATACAAGTACTTTTAGAGAACCACAACAAGTTACTAAGTATGGTGCATCATATTATATTGATGGTGGAGATGAAGGAACAACAACAATATATTCGGGTGATAGTAATGAAACAAAAGTTTCTGGTTTAGGTGAAAGGTCTTTATTAGCTATTAGACCAAAAGATGTGATATCAAATAGTATGGGAGCAGAAATAATCAATAAGAAAATGATAATACCTACACAATTGAATATTACTGCAGGAGCATTGACAAAATTAAGTACTGTAGTTTGTAAAGGATGTCCTGGATTTGGTTATGTTTATACACCAGGAGTAGAAACTGGAACTAACGGTAGAATAATTACTTCTACTGGTGATGCAGTTAGTAATAACAGAAAGGGAATTGTATTTACTTCGGCAAGTCAAATACAAACCTATTCTGAATCTAATAGTATTGATGCAGATTATTTTACTGCTGCTGATATAGGTGCAAAAATTATTGCACCATCTATTAATAACGCTTATATTAAATCATTGGAGGGTAAGACCACTGTTGATCTTGGTAATGGTATTACTGAAGATAGATACGATAGTGCAAATTTAGCAGGTTATTCTCCAGGATTTAAATTTAGTGGTGAACGAAAAGTAGCTGGTTCTTTATATCCAGTACTTGATCAAGTTACTGGTCAATATGTTGAGATTCCTATCGGAAATAATAATGCTGCAAATGTATACCCACATAATATAAGATTAAGTAAACTTACAGGAATCGCAGCATCTCCATATGAATTTACTGGAAGTAAAATAGAAATTCAGTTCTTAAATCCACAAAATGGTGATGATTATGCACATTTTGCAGATTTTTTAATTGGATTGTCTAAATGGAGACCAGTTTTATCAGGAGGTACTAAGTTGTCAAGTACTGGTAATGATGCAGCAGCAGAATTTACTAATTGGACAAAGAATGATATTTTACAAACTACAGTTTCCGAAACTGTAGGAGGTATTAGTAGAAATGTATCGAATCCACCAGAAGGGGAAATAATCTTTGGAGAACATTCTCAAAACTATGCTGCTGTAAATGCATATGGTCAAGAGACAACTGAAGCTTGGGGAGTTCAAAATACTAGAGTTAGGATGGGTATAGATTATAGAATACCAACTGTTTCTAATCCTGGAGGAGGACGTTGTTCAATATTAACTATAGAAACCGAAGAACCACGACCTCAAGATGGAGTAGTATACGTTAGAAATGGTGATATTGATGCTAATGGTAAACCAACATCAGATCAAGTAGGAACAAGACAATTTTTGGTGATGAAAGATCCATTCAGTGTTTGGCCTGATGTTACTTATGATGGAGGTGAATTGGCACTTCAGGAAACTTTAACTATAATTGATCCTCTTGATGGTGAACCTATGAAAATCAACGTACCACAAACTGGATTTTATTATGTTGGTGAACCACAATCATATCAAGAGACAGATCAAACTACAGGTGGTGAGAAAACGTATTGGTATATAGAATTTAAAAATAATAATAATGATCCTCTTCCTAATGGTAGTGCTAATAGTACACTTATTGAGAGAGTAGATGGTTCTGAACTTGTAGTTGCATATCGTCCAATTAGATCATATTCTGGTAAAGAGTATGGTTCGTCTAGTCCTTCTACAATTGCAAGTAGAAGATTATATGAATTTAATCCATTTCCATTATTTTTAATAATAAAAATGAGAGATAAGGCTGCAGTTAATGGAATTACTGTTAAGGAAACTATAGGTGATACAACTAAAACTATTACACCACCATTATACTTCTTGAAGGAAACTATTAGTGGTACTGAATATAGTAGAGCAACTATTACTAATGCCAGTGGAAATGCAAATAGAAATGAGGCTTCTACTCATTTCGATGAATTGGAAAGATTATCTGCTGGTGAATTGGAAAATCAAAATGAAGCAAAATTGAGATCTGGATATAAAGTTATAGATAATATGTATATTGGTCAAGATGAATCTGAAACTATCGATTTGAGTGATGTTTTTGGTGCAGATAGACAAGCAATAGTACCAGATAATAATAATGTTGAGGCTACATTTTTTATTGCTAAAAGAATTGATGGTACTAATACAGAAACTAATGTAAATATGTCATTAAACTTTAAAGAACAATAATAAATATATAAAAAGATATTAGTATGTCAATTAAGAATCCTAAAATATTTGGTTTAGATGTCAATCAGTATTTTGCTGATGTCTTAGATAAAGATGTAGCATTAAAAAATTTAGGTGTCAATGCATTAGATTTGTCAGTAATATATAAATCTTCAGAAGCAGAGACTCCTGTGGATGCTGCAGATTGGCGTAGTTTTAGTAGTCTCAATACACCTATATGGAAGAAATTAGATAGGTACAGTGGTGATGCTGGTAGGTATGAAGGTTTATTGGATATAAGGGCAGGTATCGATAAAATGCTATTTGGTGACTTAGATGTTAATGGTGTTTTAAGTGGATCTGCAATTAGATATCGTTATTTGAAAGGTGGTGTTACTGGAAGAATTGAAGCAATAAATGCTTCTCATGGTGGTCCTGTTGGCGATTATAATGTGGGAACCTATACTAATGTTTATGCATATGAACAAGTTTCTGTATATGTCACTTCATCTGCTAGTCATTATTCAAGTGCTAGTATAACAGTGCAACCAGGCTTGGTACACGATTATGAATCCACTAATCCAAATCCTGGTGGTGCTACTGATCACTTTTGTGTGCAAACGGCATATCCAATAACTTTTACAAATGCTCATAGAGTAAAGATTGATTCTGATTCATACTCTGTTCCTGGCAGAGTATTAAAAATAGATGATACTGATAATGGTGGTACTCCTGATGGAGATTATAATGATTTAACAGTGCGTGTGAATAAAGGACGTTTCTTTTCTGCTACTGGTGCTATACTTGATATAGACCCTGATGTAACCACTGTTTACTATATACTAGATAGAGAAGATGAAATACCAGGAGATGGAAAGGCTACTTTTGATGTTGTAGTTGATGTTGATGGTGGTAGTGCTAATGTTAATGTAACGGTAAATAATAAAGGAAGTGGTTATAGTGTTGGTGATGCAATAAAATTGTTGGGTACTATGACTGGTGTACCAGTAGAGCTGAATATGACGGTTACTGATACTAGTGATGATCCTTTTCGTGTTGCACTTGCAGACATCTCAACTTCACGAGTTAGTGCTTGGAGTTCTTCTGATGGTAGAGCAAATAGTCAGAATCTTAATATTCAAAGATTAGCTAGAATATCTTATGGTTCAAGAATACAAATAAAATATAATTCTGGTGCAGATAGAGGTTTATTGAGATTTGGAGAACAGGCATCATCTACAGCCGATCCACAAGAGACTGATGAAATTGCTGAAATTACCTATACTAGTACAAGTGGTGCTAGTGGAAGAAGATTACAGACCACATTAACTCCAACGCAAGTTGAATTTCCATCTGAAATTCCTACTTCTAAGATTAAAATTCATCTTGATGGAGAAGTTCGCTATCTTTATGCAATGAAAGGTATTCCACTTGCATTTAGGGGATTTTTTAGAAGTTTGGATAATGTTAACTGTACTGTTAATACTATTTCTGCTGATGGTAATACCATAGCACCTAGTTGGAAAGTAGTTAGAACTGATGATAGAAATAGTTATTCTAATTATAAAAATTCTTTAAGTATACCAAGATATCGAACTTCTAGATCTAGAGAAAGATTTATTGAACTTTATTATCCTGCGGATGAAATTACATCAATTCGACTTGTATCTGCTAATATTGAAGAGTTGCCTGTTGCTAAATTTAGCAAATTAACTTCTTTTTCGTTAAATAATAATAATATTTCTAATTTTTCTAATTTTAATAGTATAACTCCTGCATTACAAGTTTTAGATATTTCTACTAATCCTCTTCATTTAAGTGAAACTAGATCAGAAAGGATATTGACGCAGGAAATTACGAATAAGATGCCAATTACGATGAAAGAAATATATATGGGTAGAACTTTCAATGGATCTATAGAAAGAAATATATTTGTAGATCGTTTTCCTGAACTAACGACTTTGAGTTTTTATAGGGGTGGTGGTCAAAGTTTTTATCCTGATGATAATGATAGGAATTCTAGTAATAGTGCGACTGCTACATTACCCAATGTTCCTAAAACTATAATAAATTTCAATGCTCGTAATAATAGTTTTCGTAGAATCGATGTAACTGGTACTAATACTACAGATACTGCAACTTTTACTTTTACTGGAAATTATGAAAATGGTAAGGATGTAATATATAATTGTAGTGGAAATACTTATAAATTAGCACCTGGTGCTGTACTTTCAAATACAGGTAGTGACACAGGAATACCATCTAATACAAGAGTAATAAGAATAAAAGGTAATATAGTAACGGTAGATAAGAATTTTACTGCTGATCAAAAAGGCAGTGTGGTAACTATTACTGTTGCTGTACAGAAACAGGATGACACCAGACAAGTTTATAGAGATGGATCGTGGGTTAGTACTAGTACTGGTAGATATTCTATTATGAATTTACCAGATTTAGAAACTCTTGACATTTATAATAATTATTATCTTAGTTCTGACACTACTTTTGAATTACAGAGTATGAATCTCAAAACCATCGATATGGGACATACAGGACTAGAAATGCCAACTATACCAAATAGATTAAACTTAACTCATTTTCTTAATCAATATAATTATACTACTACTTCATTCTTTACGAGTCAGAATACTTCTGGTACTACTGATGGAAAACATACTGGATATAAACTTGCAGGTTGTAGTGCTTTGCAAGAAATACGTTGCTATGCTTCTCGTCTAACTGGTCCTATTCCTTCTTTTAGTAGTAATTCTAACCTGAGATATGTTGATATTCGTGGTACTCGTATAACTGGTGGAGATCCAAATGTAGCCACTGCAGATCAAAACCATGTAATAAGTGCTTCAACCTTTAGTCAATGTGCAAAATTAGAGACTTTTTATTTTTCGAGCACAACTTTTGCTAAAGGTAATAATACAAGTGATCCAATTGAAGATGGAATACATCAAAATGCATTTTTAGATACAATTGAAATGAGGAATCTATTGATTAATTCTAATTATCAAATTAGTGGTAGATTACCAATATTTACTACAATGACAAAAATAAGATATTTGTATCTTAACTCTAATAGATTTACAGGACCACTACCAACATTCTCTTCCAATAGGCAACTTGATTACATATATCTACATAATAATGAGTTATATGGAACTATACCACCTTTTACTGATTTAACATCATTGAGAAGACTATATCTTCACCAAAATAGAAGAGGAGATAGCACTGGATTTACTAAATTATCTGAGTTTAGTAATTTGAGTAATCTAGATATATTCTATTGCCATTATAATAGTATAGAAGATGATATTCCTAACTTCGGTGGATGTCCTAGAGTAAGATATATTGCACTATATAATAATAAGTTTGATAGGTATACAGAAGGTTCAATTGCTTCTCTTACTCGATTGAGGTATTTTGACGTTACTAATAATCAATTACCTGCTGGAGAATTAGAGAAAATTATTGCAGATGCTCTTGCTAGTTATAATGCAAGTAATAGAGGTGGAGTTACAATAGATATGAGAAATAATTATATTAATGGTAATTCAGATAATAATGCACCACAACAACACCTTGCAATTAGCGAAGAGTCTTTAGAAATTGTTACTTTCTTAAAAACACAAGCTAATTGGAATATTCCAGGATACAACTAAAATGTCTAAAGTACCGATACAGAATCAAGGATTTAGAATAGATCTTAATTTACAAGAATCTAATGATGATGATGCTGCGTGGGATAATTTATATAATCCTGGCATTTCAAAAGATCTTTCAATACTTGTCAATAACTTAAGGAATACGTCTATATTGGGACCAGGTAATACACCTCCACTAGTAATTACTCTTACTACCAATGAAACTAATGATGCAAATTATGAAGTGAATAATGTAAATACTAAAGCACCACATTTTTTTACATCCAATAAAAGTCGAAAAGTTACTAATAGTATTATTTTAACAAGTAATGATAAAAGTATATTAACTGGAATTGGTACTAATTATGCAGTAACAACTCAAGCAACTAGAGGAACAGCAACTATTAATGCAGCAGGAGTTTGGGAGTATGAACCAAATAATAATGAAGATGGAATTGTTAATAAAGAAGATTCATTTACTGTTACAATTGCAGATAATTCTGAAAATACATTATCAAAGGTTATTACTACATATATTTCAGAATGGGAATTAACTGATAGTACATTTACGAATGATGATACTATACAAGTTAATGAAGAAATTACTTTTAATATTGGAGATAGAAGTGGTAATGGTTCTGGTACTGTAGGTAGTCTTGCTACTGAGACTTTAATTCCCAATAAAGATTATTATGTTTGTAGTTCTAATGCAAGAAATGCTTTTAAAATTTCGACTACACCTTCTGGTGATGCTGTTGGAGTTAGTACCATACCAATAATTTCAGTAAATTCAAATAATGGATCTTTTACTTCAACATTTGGGTTTATTCGTAAAGATGGAGTAACTGCACCAAATCTTACTGCATTCATAAAACCAGAAATATTAGATGAAAATTTTAGTTATTTGGGTGATACTGGAATAAATGGTAGTTTTAGTAATAATGTGACTGCTTATGAATATTCTGAGTTTTTAATAGAAAAGAAATATAAAACTAATAAAGATATATTAAGTGATAGAGATGTTAAATTTGAAGGATCAGTAAGAGTTAAAGATCCTCAAGGGTATAATGATGGTGCAACTGCTTTAAATGCAACGAAAGATGACAATGTAACTCCAGATAGTCCTGGTATTTTTATTGGAGATACTCGTGCATTCTCTACAGATAATAACCCTTGGCAAAAAAGTAGTACCACGCCTAACACCCTGTATTATAATCTTTTTTCAACACTTTCTCATTCCGATGAATTTACTATCGGTGATTTAGAGTTTGGTGGAGTAACTAATGATTCTGGTGTAGTTACAGCTGGACAAATTAAAATAAAGGGACTTAGTGCTGAGATTGTAGATATTACTGCTAGTGATAGCAAATTAGTGAATAAACTTAGTGGCAGTAACCCAAATGTTTATAAATTTCCAATGATAATAAATGGAGAAACGTATTATATTCTTGTAGAAAGAGAATGAATAACTTAAGTACTTACAAACAATCTATAAGTATTGCCATCTCCTGCTTTAAATCTAATTCTTTTATCTAGGAGTGTACCTAACAAATCATCATAATCAACTGAAGGAGGTTCTACTATTTCAGTTGATGGAAGAATAGTTGCTCTTATATTATCAAATATAACATTACCAGAAAGAACATCTAGAGTTTCGTGATTTTCTACAGTCACCATTCCATCATCGGTTGATGCGAATGGTGGTGCAGTGTCTTTTGGTGGACAACATAATGATTTGTCTTCAGTACCAGTATCAGCAGTTACTGTAAAGTTATTTCCTGCTTTAATTAATTTTGCTGTTGCAGTACTTAAGTTTAGAGTTCTACTTCCACTCTTAGATGCAGTAGTACCAGAAGCAAAGTAATATCCAAGAACTCTGTTGCTATTATTGGGTATTGAATTCCATGCTGCCTGTGATACTCCAGCTGTAGAAAATGTAATACTTGTACTACCTTCTGGAATGTCATCTTCTACAGTTAGGCAAATGTTCTGGTCTGAATCAGTACTTGGTTCACAAAATGCAAGCATAGAATCATTAATCAATCCCTGGTAATCATAAACGTAATAAGGTTTATTGGTAAGATTACCTCCCGTAGTATTTGCCGTTACTACGACTGTAGTAGCAGTAGTTGGTCTAACATCTATTTGAGTATTGATCGGTAAATGTTCACCTACAACTATCATTTTTTTCTTTAATTCATCATCTTGATTTGGATCATTATTACCAGTTGGAGTATTAGCTTTTAATGTTAAAGTGTTACTGTTGTTATGATCTGCAACAAATCTTTTTATATGTCCACGATGCTCAATAATTTTAAATGTTGCTGAACCAGTAGCTAAAAATGGAGAAGATAATATAATACTACTATTTGCAATAACTTCTACAATTCTTGTTTTGTCTGCAATATATTTGGTTCCAGTTGCTCCACTTGTTGCCCAACTATGATCATATATGTAGTTTCCAACTTCTATTCCAGTAGTATTATCTATTGCCATAGAACTTGAATTTTGTGCAACTTCTTTTGTATCTGTCCAAACTTCTATTTTTTTGTAAGGATATTTTTTTCCATTAACTGTAGTACTATCATAATCATTTGTTAATGTTAAGTTTATTGGATCATATCTTCCGTCTATTTTTTTAGTTGTTTTTATGCTAGTGTAATTTGCGTGAGTTGTTCCTCCAGTAGTTCCCCCACCAAATAAAATGGAAGCATCCAAAAATTTATTAAAGGATCCTTTTTCTTTCTCACTAAAATCATAAGTTAAATTATATAATTTTTTATAATTTAATTCACTTTGACCTCCACCGTTAGGTATAGATTCAACTATATTCATAAATCTATTACTTTTATTTGAATCCCAAATTTGGGGAGTAAAATATCTAAATTTAATTCTATATGGAGTTCCTGCAGTTAGAGGATAATCAATTTTCCATGTAGCAGATGTGGATTGGTTGGTTTCTTGTACAAATTTAATGTCTTGAGCACCAGAAGAAGTATTAGATAATGCATTTTTAACTGGACTATTGTTTGTACTTCCATCAACTAGTGTTGTATCTAGTGTTATTCTTCCATTAGCTGTATCATACTCTGATACTTTAGCACCATCGTTACCACCTTCAATATAACTACCATTTATGCAAGTCATTCCAGCAGCAACTTTATTATAATCTGATGCATTAACTATTTGTAGAACTGTACCAGTAGCATTATTAGTATCTACATAACGATAACAAGAAATATTTACTTCTGGTCTTATGAAAGCATAATTTTTATATATTGTGTTATGAGTATCACTCCTTTGTGCATTATATGCTCCACCTGGTGCCGTATCCCAGTCAGTATTTGGTTGAAATGCATTAGTATAATCAATTTTTTGGAAATCAAATGTCCAACATCCAGTAGTACCTACAGTAAAACTATGATTTCCTGTTCCAGTCGGAACATAATAACCTTCCCATTCTATTCCACCGTTTACAGATGCAGATTTTTCATGTAGTTTTCTATCCCATGCAAATTGTCCTCTTTCCCAGAATTGATCTTCTGCAAATGGTTCAGTACCACTTATCCACATACCTGTATTGATAGTTGGATCAGTTGGGATTGGCTCTGCTACTTGATCAAAATCATAATATTTTACATTAGGTCCATCTCCACCAAATATTCTTGGTGTTCCTGCATAAGTTTCACTTAAATCTAATCTATTTTGATATGAAACATATGGTGTTAATGGTGTTGTAACTCCATCTGAAGTAGTAGTTTCTTCTGCACTTCCACCTACTTCCAAAAATGTACTACTTTCAAGACCTTGGGCATACATGCCCTTTATTACTCCTAAGTCTTCTGCTTTAAATTCTGTTCCAGATTGTATATCATTTAATACATTAGTTAATGCTAATGTTTGATTGTTTAAATCGCCAAGATCATTATCTCTTCTTAATCCAAATTTTTGGTATATCTTTAGAGCCATTTTGACTTTTTTTACTATTTAGTCTATAATATATAAAGAACTAGTTTAAATTTTTACTAATTAAAATGAAAAAAGATGAAATGTTAAGTGATCTTACTAAACAACAGGAAGATCTTAAAAAAGAATTGATTGAAATGGAAAAATCTTTTAATTTAAAGAAAGAGCAGTTTATCCGTATTCAAGGAGCAATTGAAGCGTTAACTATTTTAGATGGCAATAAAGAAGAAGAGGAATCCTAACTACGATAAATAAAAAGAGGCTTATATAAGTCTCTTTTTAGGTATATACCGATTTAATAAATGGCTACGAAGTTTAGGTTAAGGAGATCTGCCACAGCAGATAAAAGGCCAATAGAATCAGATTTATTATTAGGAGAATTAGCTCTTAATACGTATGATGGTCGTTTATATACTAAAAGGGATACAAATAATGTAGGAATAGCAGATACTGCAGCATTACTTACTCCCTGGACAGAGAATTTTGGTGGAGGATCAATACATTATAGTGGCAATAAGAAGGTAGGTATCGGAAGTGAAATACCAGCAAAAACTTTAGATGTTTGGAATACAAGTGGTCCTGCTGATTTAAGATTAAAGACAACTGCTAATTCATTTAATTCTTTTACATTTGATTCTGCAAGACAAAAAGATACTCAGTTTGCAATTATAGATGGAAAATGGAATGGAAATTCTGTAGCTAGAATTCAATATGTAACTGGTAGTGATGATACAAATTATGATGATGGTTTTATGGCATTCCACACTAGAACCAGTGGAGCAAGTTTAGCAGAAGCACTTCGCATCACATCGTCAGGTGTATTAAAACTTACAGGACAATCAACTTCTTTTGAGACAGCAGGACTTACACATCATACAAATAATAATTTGTATATTAGAGGTGGAACAACTGGTGCTATACTTCAATCAGTTGATGG
>MDTC01265834.1_pt1 | contig 11080 bp, 19 predicted proteins | sample 811181 | NCBI WGS metagenome assembly MDTC01 (sample SAMN05326644, study PRJNA326480) | marine metagenome | isolation source: seawater | place: Pacific Ocean: North | collected 2011 | reverse complement strand
TATCAGTAGTAATAGCATCTTCAACATCTTGCTCCATAGCCATTACACGAAGTGGTTTATCAAACGAATTTTTCATAATTTTCTCTCTTTCTCTATTTTCTATATATACTATAGCACAGATTTGCTACAATGTCAAGCATTATTTTACTTTATTTCCAATATAAAGTACCATCTTTAATCTTTTTCAATGTTTCGTGAAGCGTTACTTCTGTGTCATCGAAGTAAATTCCAATTCCATCAGCATGGTCATCACCGTAGAAGTTACCAAGAATATCTTTTGTTGTAGCCTCAGTGATAGCGCCTTTCATGCCTTCATCGTTTTCCCATTGAATGTCAATACTAATGTTGTCTTGAGCGATGATAACACCTTCACCCATAGGATTGTATCCACCCCAGTTCCCGATAACTCTTTTACCAACTAAATTTTCCATCAAGACTTCCTCTCTTTCTCTATTGTCTATACAGTATAGCAGGAATATCCAGAAAGTCAAGTAAAAAATGCATTTAATTTAAACTTTTTTTAGCCTCAATTAGTTCAGCGATTCGCTTGTATGCGTTTTGCAATTGTTCTTGTAACTCATAAACATTTTTTTCTAGAATTTCAATCCGACCATCTTTATTCATAAGTTCTCTCCGATATGTTTCGTTTTCTGATTCTTCCATTTGATTAGTAATTCCTCTTGTAGTTTATAAGCTTCTATTTCCCAGGGCAATTTCAAGTATTCATCTCTTGTTTTATAAAAATTTATTTCAGAAAAAAGTTCTTTTCTGATATATTGTTTCACATGGACCATTTCATGAAAAATTGTGGTAATAAAATCATCACTAACGCCTAACTTCTTATCCACTTCTATCTGAAATACTCTATTATCTGTATCTAGGCATGTGCCTTCATAGACTGTTAGCTTTTTAATTATAAAGTTAATTTCACAGTTTACGATTCTGGGCATCAACTCCAACCAAGCAAAAGATGCACAATCTAGGGTAAGCTTTCTTTGACGTTTACTTCCTCCCTCTATAAAAATCACACTACATTACGCCATCAGCTGGTGGTTTCCACCCTACAGATTCGTCCTTTTCTGGCTTACTTTCTATTCTGCCATACGTCTCAATATGAACATTGTCAGGTACTTTAAACTTAAGATTATTATGCTTATGGTGAATAATAAAATCAACAGGATGTTCACCACCCTTTTCACTGAAATCTTTGAACATGTTGTTCCAAAGAGGGCGCCAGTTTGTTGTCAGTCTATTATTGTTCATACCACCACGATCAGAACTAATAAAAAGATCTGTGTAACTTCTTAAATTAAAATCAAATATGGAATCAAAGCCATACATATGAATACGTTCCGCTTTGAGATGTAGAGCCGCAAAGTAAACTGCCATATGACCACAATTCAAATCAGTGAAGTTTGCGGCATACTTTGGAAGCTTGGTGAAGAACATTTTAATCTGGTGAGATCTTTTCATATGAAAATTAGAATTCTTTTCCATATACACTTTAGGCCTTGCACCGAGAATCCATTCACCTGGTACATCAACATCGCCCTTATGAATAGTATGCATCATTTTGAAATCTACGATGCAAGATGCATAGCAATTTTCAATAGGGAAAGGTGCTTTATTACAAGCAAGCTTCAACCCTTTTCTTGGCGCTTCATTATAAAATACCGCTGAATCACCGTTTCCAATCACATGTACGGTTTTAGGCATTACTGATTACCTCTTGAATTTTCATAAGACCTCTAATTCTATCATTGCCTTTTTGACCAGTCCAATGCATGATTTTCTTATCTTTACTATCTTCACCATCATTTTCAATCTGAAGTCTTAACCAATTATAAATGTTTGGTAACTCTTTTATGTATGTCATTTTTGTAATAGGATTTAATATACTATGTAAAACTTCTTGGTCACCAACCACTGGATTATTCTTACATTCTTTAGCCCACTGTGTAAGAATTTCTGGTTTACCCTCAAAGCCGACTACACCAGAATTGTGCCATTCTTCTTTTCGTCTAAGAAGCCATGGTCTATCAACTGCCATCGATAGCTTGTTTTTTTCTATATGATTAAAAATGCCCTCGATGTTGCCTAACACTTGACAATCGGTATCTAACCATACACCCTTCTTCGCAGGAACATTAGACATTGCAATTGGTTTATAGAACCAAGCTTTAGAATTTTCGCTTTCTTCTTTTTGCATATGCATAATGCAATAAACATATGGATGATTGTCAACAAATTTTAGCATAGATTCGCTCATTCCGAAATCTGCAACGCAAAGCGAAATAGTATTATATTTTGAGTAATTCTCAATAAACCATGGTAACTGCCATTCAGTGTTTGTGTCGCATCCAGTTATAACGAGTTTTTCTTTAATTTTAGGCATCAATTATCTCATACTTATCATTGTTGTTATGCTTTGCACTACAACCTGTTTCATTCTGAATTGTTGTAAAGCTATCGGCAGCCATACATACCCATGGATAATATTCTTGAAGCCAAGGGAAATTGTGTGTGCCTAAGTATATATCAGTAGGTTGAGCAGACTTAGAAGCTTCGTCAATAAGAATCTTTGCGCCTTCTGGTTTTACCATATAGCCATGAGCACCACCAAAGTATCGCTTCTGGATTAATCCATCAACACCCAAATTCATAGGAGTATTAAAACTACCATAAGATGGTTTAGAGAATGTCATAACTTTATCAAACTCAACATCAACTGGAACTTTACCTGTAACGATAGCATCATGTTCAAATATGGCTATTGTTTCATTTAAATCACGAGAGCGTTCCCATAAAGAATAGTGAGAGATGAAAGCGGACATGCAATTAAGAGGACGAGAATACTTCTCTCTGAACCCTTTAGGGTCAATACTACGTTCTTCTAGAAAGTTAATTGGACCATCATTTGGAGTAAATGCACCAAACATCTCTATAGTTAATCCATTCTTAGCACCAGATTCGATACATTTCTTTGCAGACTTGACCGATTTTGGATTATCGATAATTGTAATTACATATGCTTTCATTTAGTTCACCGTAGTTGAGGGCAAGCCTTGTACCCTTGTAAAATATGTCCTAGTAACTCCTAAACGAGGAATAAGCTGTTTGCACATAATAGCATCATTTGGCCATAAACCGTATTCTTTTACTGCTTTAATTAAGTTCTTAGCTCCAGCTTGTTTAATTATGTATGCTGAATTTCCAGCGAGGCCCTGCGGAATATTAAACTCATCGATAGTTGGAACAGGTTGAATCCATGCAGAATTTTCTTGAATGAGGTCATGATACTTATGTGCTTTTCGTGTAGCTGCCGCTGGACTATTAATGCCAACAATATCATAGTTTGATTTTAATATTGATTTGAAATCTAATTTATGTAGAAAAAAAGAATCATGTTCTAAGATAAGTAGTGGAGTATCTTCTTTGATACATTTGTTCCATAGTAACCAATGGCTCAATGCACATGCAATACGAGTTTCTGGGTTACTTGTTGCATATGCAGACTTTACCAGACCTGACTTAATATCACTCTGAGAACCAGACCACGGATAATTCCATTTCAATCCATTACCTAAGGTTATAGCTTTTACCATACCGGGCACAATAGCATCAAACTTATTAATGTTAAAAGAATTATTTACTTTCCTAGAAGATGCTTCTAAGTTCTTAACGCCCTTTAACGAAACTTCGTTATTAGCCATCGTAATTACATATGCTTCCATAATATTAATTTTTCTTCAATACTGTGTAACCAACATTCTTTTCACCGCGTTCAATAATTTTCCAGTCAGGATTTGCTTTACAAAACTCGGCAAGGCACCTATAAAGTGAATCTAGAGGATTATCTTGTGCGATTGTTGTGTCATGAGCAACGATATATTTTGTAACAGTAGGTCCATGTAACATTAATTCTTGTTCCATATGAGATCTTTTATGTAAAGAATCAATTACAAGCATGTCCACAGCTTTGTGTGATAGTGAGGCAAGGGAAGTAGAGTCGGCTTCTTTCACTACAAGTTCGATGTTATTTTCTTTTGCATATGGTTCAGCAAGAGACTTTAGTTTCCAACGATACTTTTCATGATTGATATCAATCAATTCCATATAAGATGGAATCTTATCACCTGTCATTGCGGCAGCCGCGCTTGCGCCCTGATGTGTTCCAATTTCTTTATATGAATCACAATTCAATAGATAGAATCTGATTGCATCGTGCATAGCACAATAGTCTTCGCCATGAAATTCTTCTTGCTGTTTACGAATGTCATCATAGAATTCTTGTACAGTTGTTACATGATTAATATCAGCAGTTAACATTTTATATTCCTTCGTGATTTAATGCATCGTAGCACATTTCTTCAAGTGTTTTAGTTTGCTTGAAATACTTTGAAGAATATGGTACGGTTGATATAGCAATGTCACCTTCTCGCCTGGGGCCTTCTACAACTTCAAACTGAGTATTAGAAACACTTCTCATAGTATCTATCACTTCTCTAACAGAGTTTCCTGATGGTACACCGAGACAATCTATTGCTTCAGTAGGCTCATTATTCGTAATTTTAATAAGAGATTCTACAATGTCTGTTACGTGGGTATAGTTACGAATTGTCGTACCATCTCTTGTAGCATAATCTGTTCCATAAACATATAGCTTATCAAACATACCATTTGCAACTGCGGCAGCTTTACGAATAAGATGGCTGTACTCATCATCAAATTTAAAGAAACCATTATTGCCGCTTACATTATAGAACCTTACAATGCTATGCTTTTCTTTAAACTGTTGAGTGATAAGCTCACCACCATACTTTGTGTTAGCGTATGGAGAGGAGATAGGGTCAAATGCAGAGCCAGTAGAACAATAGATGAAGTGATCACAATTTGCATATTCAATGACATTTTTTGTACCGACCACATTTGTTTCATAGTATAGCCATGGGTCATTAACAGACTTAGGAACGCTGTTGGCAGCGCCAAGGTGTACTACTTTATCAAAATCACGATGAGAAGGTACAGCACCACCTGAGGCTGAGGAATGTGACATTCTGTTTCTAAAGTCCCATGGAATTACATTTGAACAGAATTTTGTAATATCATTCTGATCCATGTTAAAGTCTGTAGCAGTAACATCATGACCATGTTCTGCCGCAAGTTCTACAAAATGAGAGCCAATATATCCAGTTGCTCCAGTAACTAATAATTTCATTTTTACTATCCTAAAAGTTGTCCAGTGGACCAGTAGTGTTTGGTTTATATACTCTTGACCAATACTTAACGTTTTTCATCTTTCCGTCTTTTTCAAATATTTTTACAGCATGTGGATACTTTGTCTGAATATATCTCATAGCATCATAGTGTTCATCAGTCTGAAAAAAATTCTCAATTTCTTCTGCTTCATCGAACATGCCTGTCCATACTATACGTGTTTGTTTAAGTCTTTTATCAACCGCTGAACGATTATCATATGTCCATTCAGTAGATGCTCTTGTATTAATACCTCTGCTTAAACACTCATAAAGAAAGATAACGTCTTCTGCGACACGTATATGAACGATATCAAGATCGTCAATAACTGGAGTTATCATTCTACCATCATAGAACACAAAAGAAAATACGCCCTTTGTATCTGAATATTCTGTAGCCGCAGGTGGTGCCGTACCTTCAGAACACCCTACAATACCAATGTCTGTTTCATCTAGCCATTCACTAAATGTTTCAAACATATTTGATATTTCTTTTGGAGTGGCAGTTTCCTTGGACTTTTCCATATTGGACTTTCCTGTCCAATATTTTGCATTTCTACGCTTAATGATAAGATCATCATCAGCAACGCAATATTTAATTGCACCAGCGTGTTTGTGAATGAGCAACCTAGTCTCTGCTAGTTGCGTCCAAGTGCCGACTAGTTTTTCTGGTATCTCAAGGTACTCACAGGGGTAGTTATATAAATGACGCTCGTTTGGGTCAACGACCATAACGACCCGTTCCTGTAATTCTTTAGGAAGATTATCAAACGTTATTTGATTATCACATCTACGTACCGTAGGTATATAAACTCTTTCAATCATAATTACATTATATCACATTATATCTCAAAAGTAAACTATAAAATTCCTGCTTCTACAAGTGCATTATAGTTTTGCATTTTCTCACGCTTAGGACCTTGAGGTGTTATTTTTGTTCTCACATGAATAAAACCTGCATTTTCTGGATTAGGTAAGAAAGAACATTGACACCAACGACGGTCTAGAATATATTTATGGGCAACTCTCATGCCCGCTTTTTGTGCTAGAGTGTGAATGATACCCTCATCTTCAAAATGATAAAGCTTATTATAATTATTCATCCAGTCTTCACTGATACCACCAAGATGACTTCGAAGACTTTTTCTTGTTTTCAAATCAAATTTGTATATTGCACCACCCCAATAAGGAGCCATATAACTAGCAATATGTGGATATTGATTCGCAATCTTTTTGTGAAGCATCTGTTGGACTTCTGCATACAGTCCAATGCCTTCAAGTTCAAATACGTTGTCTGTCATGCCCTTAGGTGCAAACATATCAATGTCAACCATAAGCACTTGGTCATACTTATCGAACTCTTCATGAAGCATGTGTACCTTTTGACAAGGCGAAGTTAGATGTTCACGGAATGGTTTACCAGTTATTAATTTATAATCTGCTCCAACCATTTTAGCATACTCTTGAATATTTGCCATAGACAATTTATCAAGAGGTCTAAGTTCGCCGTCAAAATGTTGTAGAACGATATTACCCATCATTTGGCCAATTCGCATTTACAGGTAGATTCCATTCTGATACAGGACTGTTGACAATTTGCCATAAAGCTTCAGCTGGCCAGTCATCTGCAGTACGAAACATTACATGAACTAGCTTAGCATTATCACCTCTATTGTCGCCAATCTCAGCATTTGGATGAGAGCCTACTTTATGCATATAGCAGTTCCATTCGTTTGGCAAACGCTTTAATTTAAAGCCAGGTAAATGAATAAACGCTGAGAAATAATCTTGAAACAGTCTATAGAATTTAGGAAAGCCATTCATCTGATTAACATATTCTTGAAATGTTGGCCACTCAGCTTTCATCTTCGCTAGACCAGCCTTTGAGATAACGACAACACCTGTGTTAAACACTTCTGGTCGTTTCTTCTCATCAACAGGATAAACTACTCCCCAATTCTTTTTACATACTTCAGCCCATTTCTTATCAATATCGCTTGTGATACCACCTGATGCATAGATTGTTCTAAAGTATGGTTGCTTTGGTTCAGTGCAGATACCAGCATCTTCGCCATCAAGCAGATCAAACATACTGTCCGTTAATCCTTCTACTGGAAAAACATCAATGTCTACAAGAGCAACATTGTCGTATTCATCAAACGAAGCATCAATTAAAGGATTAGCTGGCTCATAGTAAATTGGCACATTAACAACTTTGCCTGCAATTGTGATATTGTGATCAAAACGATATTCTGCCCCAATAGATTTTGCATACTTTTTCATAAGAGTAGTACTTGCAATTACTCCAGGCTTCATAGGGCCTTGCCAGTACTGATATATTAAGTTAGACAAAATACATTTCTCCTTTGTTATAGATTTTCGGACTGTACTTAGTTATATATTCGTTAATACTTTCACCATTATATTGATCTCTCAACACCGAATATGAATTAGTCTCAGAACCTTCTAGAATAGGATTAGAATATTCATGCCATTTCGGAATGATGGTACAGTTTCTATCACCCAATAAGCTTAGTAAAGTCATCATTCTATATGTTGGTAAGCATGTAACATCAGTTACAAATACTGTTTTATTTTTTGCCCGCTTTATTAAGTTCTGTAAAAGATCGTTTTCAATTGATAAATTATTTGCACTAGGCAAAAGAATGTCTGATGCATTAATTATAAATTGGACTTCTCCATGCTTGTGAAAGAGAGGAAACCAAGCATGGAGAATCTTTTTAGTATCATTAATTGATACGTTGTTTACAATAAGTGTTACCATACTTTAGCCTCAACGACTGCAGAATGCAACGCTCTAATCTTACCAGGTGTGTCAATGCCATGAAAATCAACTATTGTGCTTTCACGATATCCACACTCTTTTACATTTTTAAATCCAAGTTCTTTTAGGGTATTCATAAGTTCATCTTTGCCCCAAACATAGAGATGTTCACCATGCTGATGTAAAAGACCTAAAGCGCATTGTTCTCTTTTACTACGGTGTTCATTTCCAGGAGGTGCAAAATTATGCTTAACAACATAGAATTGATGGTAGTGATGAACAAATTCATCTTCATCTGCAGTAAGAGGTTCGTCACTTACAAGCTTTTCTACAAACTCGTGTGGTGGCCAAACAGTACGAATAGTACCACCTGGCTTCAGAATGCGCTTCGCTTCTTTAAGAAAATTTATGCCTTGATATTTGTGCATGTGTTCGATAAAATGTTCTGAGTAAATTCCATCAAACTGATTATCAGCATATGGTGTAGGTAAATTTGTCAAGTCGAGGTTATCAACACCAGGTCTATCAGACATATTAACTACTGTCCAATTTAGTCCTCTTGCTCTATCTGCCGCAATTTCTAGGTATTGTCCCATATACTTAGCTCCGTATGTTCAAGTTTTGGCATGTTAAATTTAGTACGTGCAAGAAAATGATTAATCTTACCATCAGGCTGTTGTTTATCCCACTGATAAGGCATTCTATTCCAACTAGTATCAAGTTCTGTCACATTAAAAATAGGCTGTGACAGTTGTAGATTAACATACATTTGTTCTGTATAGCGAGTATGAATAACATAGTCATCAATTGATGTGAAGTTTTGTCTAGCTTTTATTCGACCCTCACGAGTCCATAGCTGTAGCCCACCATTCAAGTAACGGAATCTTTCATTTGGATAAAGAGAAGATTTAGGAAACATCCAATCATCACCAAATAACTTTTTACCGTAGGCGATAATACCACGCTGATGTATAGGCACATCCATAACGTTACGCATCCAGCCTGCTGGTCCGCGGGTGTGAACACCAAGTTCATGAACCATTGCAATGTCATCAATTTTTAAATTAAATATATTCTCACGGGTTGCTATAAGCATGTCCAGATCCATGGAAAGAATCATATCATACTTATCGAACTGCGGGTCAAAAACTATTTTTGTGGAATCAAGGCGTGGGTCAATATGCTTGAAGTACCGTGAATCGTCAAGCATATATTCTGCACCACAAATCTTAGCATATTCTTGAGCAGAACGCTTACCAGCATTTGCCCAGTCTGGCATATCTGTGCCACCTAAGTCTTTATCGCCCATCTCATATGGAATATAATATTGAAATACTAAATTATTCATATCACTCACTTACTTCAATTATATAGCACTTACTTAAATGTTAGTTTCTGATTACTTGTTGCAAAGTTTGTTTTTCTCATAACAGTTTTTGCAATCAATTCTAATTCTTTACCATTCCATTTTAAGACAAACGGCATATTAACATCAGTCTGCATATCAGTTAGTACAGCTTCAGCATCAGGTCCAAGTGAAGCAATCTTCTTACCGTACTTCTTAAAAGATTGTTTGAACATTCTTACAAGTTCTGATACGGTAATATCTTTTTTGTTTCTGGCATCATTAACTCTATCTAAAAAATGGCGAGTAAACTCCACATCAATGCCTACTGCTTTGTATAATCTATCAGCGTATTTTTCAACACCATCCAAGTCTTGCTTAGTAACAGTCTTCTCATTTAAATATTCTAGAAAGGTACTCATTTTTTACCTGCTGATGATTTACCTTTTACAGCATCGGCACCAAAAAATGCCGCAACTAAAACTGATATGGACACAAAATACGTAGGAGCAATATCGCTAATCAATTGAGCGGCTTTATCTTGTCCAGCCAATGTTGTGATTAAAATAATTGCTGGATAAAGCAACATACCAAATAATGCAAACCAAGTCATTTTTCTCATAGCGTCTCTTTGTGCATCCGCATCTTCAAGTTCTTTACGTTTGAACTCCATATGCATTTCAAGTTCTTGGGCAGTAATATGCCCATCACCATCACTATCTGCTTCTTCTAATCCATCAATAGTTTTCCGTGCTTGTCTGATCTCTTCCGACATTTTTATGCTCCGCTATAAGTAATTTGGCAATTTCCATTGCCCTCTCATAACCAAAGCGTAAACGATTAGATTTATAACCATTGTTTACGAACCACTCTAGTGTATTTATACTAGAACCATTCCCACAAGACCTAGAAAAAGCTGTTGCAAGCTCCTCATATTCAGTTCTTAAATTACAAATTGTCATATGATTCATGCAAGAGCCTTTTCTATTTCGGGAAAGAGATATTCATCAATGTCGTCTTCGTTACATTGAAAGCGAATAGCAATACCACCAGCGGCGTTCCACTTAGCGATATTCTGTGGTTTATCATCAATAAGAATATTTTGACCACGATCTAGTTTACTCATAGCCCACTTTTCTTTATTGCTAGTGAAGACCATGTTCTCAATAAGTGGTGGAACAAAATCATGCCGTTGAAGCCAAACTCGCTTCCAGTATGCAGAATTCATCGTATCTCCACGCAACGGTGAAGAACAGATTCCCCAATCACCACCAGAAACTCTTTCTACAAATTTTATAATTCGCCGGGAATCATTACCAAAGGTTTCTAGTGTATTAAAGAAATCTGTATTTGCAATCTTTGCAAAGGCAATCTCTCGATCTTGGATTGATTTCCAATGGTCAACTCCAGAAGCTTTGGCAAAGCCACCAAAGAAGTCTGCAATCACTCCATCCATATCCAAAAATATCGTCATATAATCTCTCTTTCTTTTTATTTTATATACAAATTATAACACAGATTTGTTATAATGTCAAGCACAAGTTAGCTCTCTATCTAAAGTATCGAAGTACTCCATGAACTTCTGAAGTGTTGGTGATAGAGGCGTGAAGCCAACATTGGCAACAGCAAAGTAATCACCGTCCGTATTTTCTACAATGTCTCCTACGCCTAGGCTTCTACACCTAGCATGCTTTG
>MDTC01219748.1_pt1 | contig 11080 bp, 11 predicted proteins | sample 811181 | NCBI WGS metagenome assembly MDTC01 (sample SAMN05326644, study PRJNA326480) | marine metagenome | isolation source: seawater | place: Pacific Ocean: North | collected 2011 | reverse complement strand
TGATTTATTGAATGGACCTGATGGAGAGGCTTTTATGGGAAGTGAGGTAACTATGATCTCTAATCCTACATTTAGAGTAAAAGCTGCAGGAAGTTTTAAACAAATGCCAGGATGCCCGGACTATTCTATTGACTCGCTATCCGAAGCAAGGCTGGATTATTTGTGCGCTGGTGAGTGCTATAACCCCAGCTCAGAAAGATATTTAATTAACAGAATAGAGATAGTTAAAATCACTCCTCAAGAATATCAAGGAGAACCAATCGAACCTTTAATCCAAGATAATTGGAAAGTTATTGATTGCCCTAAATCAAGTCTTGGTTGTGTAGTTGAGTTTGAAGATCCAGAATACTCAAGAGATAGCACATACTACGTAAGAGCCATTCAAGAGGGCACATTAGCTATTAATGGTAAAAACATAACATTAGAAGAAAGTGGGGATGTGAATATTTGCAAGGGTAGCTACAAAACAGATCTAAATGATGACTGTCTTTTTATTTCTGAAGAGAGAGCTTGGTCCTCACCAATCTATCTTCGTAAACCCTAAGTATTTTTAATTTTATTCAATTCAGTTCTTTTTATACCTAAAAGATCACCAATATTAAAAAACATCTGAACCTCATGAGCATCTTTATCTTCATCTGAAATAATAAGTGACCATATTTGTGTTACAAGCTCAATTTTTTGTTGTTTGGTATAGTCTGTATTTAATTTTTCAATAAAAGGGTATAAAGAAGACTCAGTTTCCGCTTCATTAAATAACTCTTTTAGTTTCTCTTCGCTAATAGTTTCATCAGGGAATTTTAAAAGATAGCTCCTAATTTGATTTAGCTCTCGCTCATCAATTACTCCATCAATCCTAGCAAACTCATATAATATACATATCGCTTCATAAATCATCTTCCTGTCAGTTTGAATATTATCTTGTTCGTTCTTAAGGAATTTTTTTAAAAATTTCATAAGTTATTAAAATCTATAAAAGAACCATTGATAAAATTATTTTCATCACATAATTTAAATATTTTTCTTGCTACTTGATCAGTATTCTTAAGTTCTCCCATTTCATACATCTCTTTAAATTTAGTTACGACTGAAAATTTTGATGCATCACCGTCTCTAATCTCCTTTTGCATATCTGTATCTAGTGCTCCAGGATTAATTGATACCGAAAAAATTTTTTTATTATTCGATTCAACTGGAATACATTCTGTAAACATATTTAGACCCGCCTTTGTAATGCAATATGAGCCCCAACCCTTGATAGCCTTTTTAGATACACCAGAGCTAATATTAACAATTGTTGAATGATTAAATTTTCGTGATTGCAATATCTTAATAAATTCACCCGATATTATTATTGGCGCCAATAAGTTGAGATCAAATGAATTTTTAAGTTCTGTGATACCCACTTCTGCTAATGGCTTAATGGGCTGGATTGTAGATGCATTATTAAATAGATAAATTCTATTGATTTCGCTAGGTAGCTGACCATCAATTCTTTTCATTATTGATGGAATTTCTTTAAGGTTAGAAACATCACAATTAATTTGAACATGATTGTCTGTTTCATCATCACGGATTGATCTTGAAATACCAAAAGTCATTCCCTTTGTTTTAGCAAGTTTTATTAAAGAATAGCCTAGCCCCTTGGAGGCACCTATAACAATATATATATTTTTACTGCTCATAACTTTGGAGCATCTCCTTTATAAACTTAATTGAATCAAATACTTGCTCTTTTTCTGTGCTTGCAATTTTTTCAGGAGATTCTCTTCTCTCCCATTCACTTAAAATTTGACCATTCTTAGTTGATATATTTCTGATTTCCTCCTTGAAGACCTCAATATCACTTTTGCTTACCCCATTGGTATAGTTCCAAAAATTTTGATTATTAATTTTTGCTTCTCTATTTATCCATGCTCCTAATTCTATTGTTAACGGCATATCTTTATTCTGAGATAGAATTTTTGCTATGGTTTGTTTAAAATCTACTACTCCTTGCCCTAGCGAGCATCTGTGCATTTTAAAGCCAAGATCTGATTCAGTAATTATGTAATCTTTCAAATGTACGTTTCCAATATAGTCTTTAGTTTTTTCAAAAAATTTTGAGACAGTGTCTCCAGATGGATAAGAGTTTCCAATATCCCAATTAACGCCTATGAAGCTAGCGTCATACTCATGAATTAAATCAGTAATATCTTTGGTGGTAACATCTTGATGATTCTCAATAAGCAACTTGCAATCAATTCCATCCAATATAGGCTTCACTTTCCCTAACTCAAATTGAAATTTTTCTAAATCATATTTATATTTATCCTCTTCAAACCTATTTCCCCCATAAAAGCTTGATACCTTAATTCTGATAAATGGTATTGAGTATTTTCTTATTATTGGTAGCAAGCTACTAATATAGCTATACGAAAAGTTTTCTAAAGCAAAAATTAATTTTTTATCTATATCTAATAATTTATCAAGTAAATTTTCTAGATCGCCGTTATCTGGAAATGGAAAACATTTATCAATTGGTACTTCAATTCCACCTAGGTCAAATTTCTTTGCAATATCAATCAGAGTTTCAAGAGTCATATTCTGAAAATTTTTTGCTTCATGATCAGGGTCCTGGATGAATCCAAACCCGTAACCAAATGAATAAAGGCTTAGAGAAAGATTTTTTAGAACATTCATCTTAATTTCTTGCTAGCGCACCAAACTGAACTGCAAACTTTCCACCGCTGGCATCAATATTCGTTCCTGTAATATAGCGAGCATAATCAGATGCTAAAAAAAGCAATAATGAGGCAATATCCTCTTTTCTTCCCCACTCTCTGATTGAGAGAGTATCCAACATTTCTTCTTTTCTTGATTTACTAAGATTATCAATATCGCTCATGTTTGTTGGTATCATTCCAGGCGCATAAGAGTTTACAGTGATATTCCATTGACCTAATTCTGCAGCTAATACTCTAGCAAGACTAATAAGAGCAGCTTTTGATGCAGAATAGGAGGCCATCTCTGCTGAAGGAATAATTGCCGCAAAAGATGATGCAATAATAATTCTCCCACTATTTTGTTTTTTCATCTCTTTTGAAGCCTCCCTGGCACATATAAATGTTCCTTTTGTATTTATATCGAAGACTTTTGACCATTCATCTGATGATATATTTTCAAACCTGTTTGGAATTGCTATTCCTGCATTTGCAATCAAGACATCAACTTTGTTGAAAGTTTCTAAGGTTTTTGACATTGCAAATTTAACCGACTTTTCATCTGAAATATCACATTCGCAAATTATTAAATTTTTAAAATCTTTTGATAACTCCTTAAAAGTTTCTTGCAATTTTTTTATATCATTATCCCAAATGGCAACATGAGCATCCTCATAGAGAAAAGATTTTGCTATCACTGAGCCTATACCCTGTGCTCCCCCGGTTACGATTACTACTTTATCTTTAAAGTTTATTTCCATTTAAAAGTCCTTACTTTTTAATAAATCTAATATCATCTCTTCATCATTTACATTTTTTATCGACAAAACTTCATTCACATAGTCAATTCTTTTTTTGAGTTTCGCTTTTGTAGGTGCCTGAATATATATTCTAGCAAATACCTGTCTTTCATTGCCCTCCATTTCCTTAGAAACCTTGTCTCCAAGATCAAATCTTTGAACTATGTTTATGACAAAATCACTCTTATGTAGTTGATCTAATCCTTCAATTTTTCCAATAGTGCCGCTTTTCAATAACACCCATATTGTTGCAGCATGATTAGATTTAAACTCAGGATCATTTAATTCACTTACTTTATTGGTTGAATTTATTCCTAGCGCAAAGTTAATCAACATTTCTCTTTGGTCAAACCCGTTAAAGTAATTTATATGATGATGTGGAGCAGCTCCCTGAAGTCTGAAACCTGGGTCGTATGCATAGAATTCATTATTCTTAACAAAAAATTGAATATTAAGAACTCCATTATGTATTTTTAGTGACCGAAAAAATTTTTGTAGTAATGGATTAATTTTTTTTTCAAATTTATTAATATGCTTGGATGGATAAATTTCTCCAATGCATACAGGAGATAAATTGCCTTGCTTTTTTGTTGTAACCCGATCTGCTACAGCGGATAAATAGTACTTTTCATTATCAAATGTAAAGTAGGAGAACATATCTTCACAATCCATAAATTTTTCAATTAATATCCTCCCTTTTTTTGACTCATTTAGTGCTTTTTTCACGCTAACTTTCAATTCATTAGCATTCCAGCAAACTGTCATACCTATTCCGCCTCCATTATCAACAGGCTTAACTATTAAAGGAAATATATTAGAGTTTTTATGATCATTTAAAACTTCTTGATATGAAAAAGAGGGTACTGTCGGTATATCATGTGACTTACATTTTTTTTCAAATCCATCTTTTGTACATAAGGCATCAACTATTATCTTTGACCCGTAAGTAGGCAAATCAAGTTTTTTAGCAAGCCTATAATATGAAGGCACTAAAATATCTGCAACACCAACTAGAACTCCGTCAACCTCCAATTCCTTTGCTAAAGAATAAAGAGAATCTACATCCATGGCATCAATATTATAACTTTCATGAGCAGACAACTTTGCAGGTGCGCTTGGGTTAGGATCAACTACGATTGTATACACCCCTAGATCAATGGCTTTGTCTACCAATTCTCTTGTCTCAGGATTTCCACCAAGAATCATTAACTTTTTTTTTCTAGTTTTGATTTTTTTCATTTACCCGTACAAATTCTTCTCCACTAACATTACCAGGAGAGTCTATTCCCTCTCTCAATAGAACCTTTTTTATTGTCAGAAATAATATTTTTAAATCAAGAAACAATGTCTGATTTTCAACGTACCATAAATCATACTGAAACTTTTTTTCCCATGTAATGGTGTTTCTTCCATTAACCTGAGCCCAACCAGTTATCCCAGGCTTAACGTTATGCCTTCTTTTCTCTTCAGATGTATACAGCGGCAAATATTTTACTAAAAGCGGTCTTGGACCAACCAAACTCATATCACCCTTTAATACATTTATCAGTGTTGGTAATTCATCTAGACTTCTTGATCTCAAGAATGCCCCAAATTTTGTTAAACGCTCGCTGTCTGCAACCATCATCTCATTTGGGTTTGATTGGTGAATATCACTATTCATGGTTCTAAATTTAATAAGTTGAAAAATATTTTCATTTAGCCCAGGCCTGTCTTGCCTAAAAAAAATAGGAGAGCCTAATTTAAGAAAGACTAAAATTGAAATAATCAAAATAGGTATAAAAAGTATTACCAGCGCTGTAGCTGAAACTAATACATCAAAAACTCTTTTTATCATCCCTTTAGGTACCTAAAATCTTCTAGATTAAAACCCAGTTTTTGTAATGCATGCTCATACTCATTATCAAATTTTTTGATCGTTGAAATTTTCTTGTCTGATATACCAAGCACTTTTAGTAGCTCAATAATTTCATTGATTCTAGATCTGTTTAAAGAAGCAACTAAAATCTTATCAAATTCAAAAAACTGTATTTCCTTGGGTGCTGAAACATCAAGACCCTCTTGTCTGCTTTCCTTAAAATCTTCGTCAAACCAACCGACGATTTTAATGTTAGGAAGACACAAAATTTCAGAGCGCAGATGCTGACCAAAAGATCCTGAGCTAAATATGGCAACTTTGGTGTCTACTTTGTGATCAAAATTTGAAAAAGGAATGTGATAATTAGCATCATCAAATGAAAAAATTCCACCTGATCTCATACAAATTATTGAAAAGAAATATTTTTTTAATTGATCATAAATATTATCAAACGGCTCGATGTGATCCAATGCATCTAACAAATGAGTAAAAACTAGACTCATTCTATTGTATTCCTCTTTTTTATCAGCCACTGATTTAATTATAGAGCTTGCCCTTTGCCTATATATGTAAGTTGTTTGATTTGTAATGTATATGTTTTTTGAACAAAAAATATAGGGATAGGTTAAACAGGAGTCTTCTCCCATGACTATTTCATTGTTTATTTTATAAATATGCTCTTTGAGTTTTTCTCTTATGAATAATTTATTCCAAACATATGTTGAAATTCCATGCTCCGAATTTTCATCATCATAAATAGCTTTTGGTAAAATTTTATTTTTAATTTCCTCATAGCTATACCTCCCAGTATCGAAATTACTAGTCAACTCTTTTCTTTTGCCCAAAAAATCTCTTTTAAAACCACAAATCACAAGGTCAATACCATTAAGTTCTACTCCAATAAGATTTTTGATATGACTAGCTTCTATCCAGTCATCACCATCAACAAAAGTAATATATTTTCCAGATGCAGCTTCCACACCTGCTTTTCTTGCACTTACTAGACCGCCATTTTTTTTTGATATAACAATTATTCTTTCATCTAATTTTGCATAAAAATTTATTATTTCTTGACAATTATCTTTAGAACCATCATTTACTAGGATGATCTCAATGTTTTTATATTTTTGATTAATAATAGATTCAATGCATTGAGGTAGGTAATCTTCAACCTCATATATTGGAACAACAATGCTAACCTTGGCCGAATTTATCATAAGTATTTTAAATTCAAATTGTTATAAAGATAATGCTTGGTATGGATTTAGTCCTACTGAACCGTGGTTTATGATTTCAAAAATACTTCCTCCAAGATCTTTATTAGTACTTTTTGCTGAAGTAACAAATAATCTATTAAGTCCCTCACCACCGAAACAAACATTAGTAATGTTCTTTGCTGGCAATGAGGCAGTGCCTATTTCTTCTCCAGCTGGATTTAATTTTTTTATTTTCCCCTCACCCCACATTGCAACATAAATATTTCCATCTTTATCAACAGTCATGCCATCAGGATACCCATCTTCAACAGAAAACTGCTTAAAAATAGTTTTTTCAAGTACACTTAAATTATTAAAATCAATTTTATATTTAAAGATTGTTTTTCTGGCAGAGTCGGTATGAAGCACTGATTCTTCCTCGTGTAAAATAATTGGCCCATTTGGCACATAATAATTTTTATCAATAATTTCAAAATCACCATTATTTGTTAAAAGAAAGAAGAAACCATCATCTTTAGATTCATTATTATCATTCAGTGTGCCCCCCCAAATATTTCCAAATTTGTCTACTTTTGCATCATTTAATCTTAAGTTCTTATCTTTATTAAATCTTTTGATCCAACGAACAATTTTTCCATTACTTTTGGGATTAAAAAGTGCAATGCCCTCTTCAAGACCGAGTACTAAGCAATCTCTATCTACAACTGTTATTGCCCAGCCTATTTTTTGATCTAGATGATATGAGGTTAATTCCTTTTCAAGAGTTAATGAATAAAGTGTTCTTGAGTGAATATCAACGAACCAAATCAGTTTTTTTATTTTATCCCAGTGAATTCCTTCACCTAGTTTTGCATCATGCTTATAGAAAACTTCTGATTCCATAATTTATTCAGGATCAAATAACCTCGACGAAATGCCACCATCAATAGAAATACATGCGCCATGAAGAAATTTCAGGTTTCCTGAAAAAATAGATAATACTAATTCAGAGATTTCATCTGGATTACCAATCCTCTTCTGAGGATGACAATCTTTTATTTTACTCAATAAATTTTCTTCAGGACTACTTTTTAAACCACTAATAAGCATTTTTGTTTCAATTGCAGCAGGCTCAATAGCATTTATTCTAATTTTATTACCAATATCTACCGCAATGTTTCTTGTTAAGGCGCTTAAAGCTGCTTTAGATGTTGCATAGGAAATAAACCTTGGTTTCGTTAGCTTGGAATGTATGCTGCTAATATTTATAACCGATCCATTTTTTGAATCAAACCTATTGAGCAAAGATTGAATTAGAAAAAATGGTGCAAACAGATTCACATTAAATGAATTCAGCCAATCATCTATCTCAATTTCATCTAAATGACCAAGGTTCTGAACACCAGCATTATTTACAAGAAGATTAATTTTATTTCTTTTAAAATAATCTGCGCTTATCATTATCTCATCTGTGATTTTGTCAATGGCACTTCTAGATATTATGGTGCTAATGTCAAATTTAATATGTTGGTAGTTGTCATCCTTGAATGAGGGATTGATGCAATCAATCCCAATAACTTGAAATTTATTTTGAATTAACTTTTTACAAATATTTTCACCTATGTCACCACTAGACCCAGTTACCACAGCCAGCATTCTATTTACCTCCATTAGAATATTTTTCTTCAAAGTTCCATGCATGTGTAATTATTTCCTCTAAGTTTGCATACTTTGGCTTCCAATTCAGCAACTCTCTAGCTTTAGAGCTATCAGCAACAAGGCTGCTTGGATCACCGGCTCTTCTATCCTTAAAAACTACTTCAAAGTCTCTTTTTGTAACTTTTTTTGCAGTTTCAATTATTTGTTTTACAGAAAATCCTGACCCATTCCCTAAATTGATAGACTGGCTTTTACCTCCATTCATAAGGTATTGCATAGATTTAATATGTGCATCACATAGATCGCAAACATGAATGTAATCCCTAATGCATGTTCCATCTGTGGTGTCATAATCAGTCCCAAATATTTGAATATTTTTTCTTTTACCTGACGCAGCTTGAAGGACAAGGGGAATTAAATGTGTTTCTGGATCATGTCTTTCTCCCAAAAGGCCATCTGGATCACAGCCTGCCGCATTAAAGTATCTTAGAGACATAAAATTTAAACCATAAGCAACATTGAAATCTGTAAGTATATTTTCAACCATCAGTTTTGAATTACCGTAAGGATTAATAGGATTTTTGTTATGCTCTTCTATGATTGGAACAAAATCTGGTACGCCATACACTGCAGCGGATGATGAAAAAATAAAATATTTAATATTTGATTCAATGATCTGGTTAATCAAGTTAAGAGTATTTATCAAGTTATTTTCGTAATATTTCTTTGGATTTTGAATAGATTCTCCGACTTGAATGTGTGATGCAAAGTGCATTACACAGTCAAAAGTATTTCCTTCAAAGACTTTTTTTAATTCTTTAGAATTTGCAAGATCTCCCTCTATAAAATCTCCTCCAATTACGGCATCCATGTGACCTGAAGATAAATTATCAAAAGTTGTTACAGAATATTGTGAGTCTAATAACATTTTTACCATATGTGAGCCAATATATCCTGCCCCCCCAACGACAAGTATTTTTATGTTTTCATTATTCTTCATTTCTAATAACTCTATAGTTGGTTTAAGCCAAAATGTAATTTTATTTTTTTTTAAGTTTACAATATATGATTATGAAAAAGACTTTTAATTGGCCCAATTTTTCATCAGAAGAAATTAGGCTTGCTTCAAATATATTAAAATCAAATCAAGTAAATTATTTGTTTGGTGAGAATGGCAAGAGATTTGAAAAAGATTTTGAAAGTTTTTCAGATTGCAAATATGCTTTAGCCGTTGCAAATGGATCACTAGCCCTGGATCTATGTTTTAGAGCAATCGGTATTAGTCATGGAGATGAAGTTCTTGTTACAAGTAGAAGTTATGTAGCAAGCGGTATGTCTATTAAACTTCTTGGTGGAAAGCCAAAATGGTGTGATGTTGACGTGATGTCCCAAAATATTTCTTTAGACGAGATTAAGAAAAAATTTACAAATAAGACTAAAGCAATTTTATGTGTTCATTTTGCTGGCTATCCATGTGATATGAGAGAGATTAAAGCTTTTGCTAAAGAGAAAAAAATCTTTTTGATTGAGGATTGTGCGCAAGCTCATGGCGCAAAGATATGTGGTAAAAGTGTTGGCTCTTTTGGTGATATATCAGCATGGTCATTTTGTAATGATAAGATCATGACCACTGGTGGAGAGGGTGGAATGGTAACTACTAACTCAAAAAAACTCTATGATTTTGTCTCTTCATTTAATAACCATGGAAAGAATTTAAAAAAATATTTTGCTTTAAAGAATCCTAAATCTTTCCCATATATTCACGACAACTTAGGATCAAATTATCGACTTACCGAGCTTCAATCTGCTATTGGGATTTATCAAATAAAGCAAATGAAAAAATGGCATTCTGCACGAAAAAGAAATGCTAATGCCTATATTAGAGCAATTTCAGGCCTAAGGCTTTTTAATGTTCCCTCCATCAAGAAAGATTACGAACATGCTTGGTATAAACTTTATCTAACTTTAAATAGTCAGAATATGAAGAGGTCCTGGTCTTTAAATAAAATAATAAAAAAATTAAATGATAAGGGAGTTAGTTGCTCTTTTGGAGGTTGTGGTGAAATGTATAAGGAAAAAGCATTTTCATTAAATAAAAGTCATCCAGTATTAGTAAATGCAAATTTTCTAGAGAATAACTCATTAATGCTTCTTATCCACCCAACTATTACTTCAAATGAAATTTTAAGAAGATCAAAAATTTTAAAACAAATTATCATTGATGCATCAATTTAATTAAATGAACTCATTTATTAGACAGAAATTTTCTAGGCTAGGAAGAAAATCTAAACTTTTGCTGGTCTTTTTTTCCGATTTCAGCTCAGGCTTAATTGCCTGGATCACTTTTGGCCCACCATTGGTAAATGCTGTAGCTACAAGTTTTGAGATAGGCATCATTGAAACTGTTTTTTCTGAGTTTAATCAAATCTTTTTTCCAGTATTTTTTTCAATTCTTTTTTTATACTTTTGTGGTTTTTACAGGTCGTTAATAAGGTTTTTTGATTCAACAAACTTAATATTGGTATCAATTCTAGGTTCATTGATTTTTGGTTTTTCTTGGTCGCTAATTTATCTCTACGAATTAACTGTTATTGATGTAAATCTGGTATTTGTTATTTTTTTGCAAGGTTTTGTATTGTCTGTAATATTTTACTCACTATTAAATGTAACAAGGATCTTTGCAAGATTATTTATCTATCCCGATGTGAAGGATAAGAATGCTTTACCAGTGTTAATTTATGGTGCTGGGGCAGCCGGCAAAGAGCTAATGGAGTCAATTCAAATAGATAAATCAAAAAATCTTATTGGCTTTTTTGATGACTCTAAAGAATTGAGAGATAGAACTATCAATAATATACCTATATA
>MDTC01115528.1_pt1 | contig 11080 bp, 13 predicted proteins | sample 811181 | NCBI WGS metagenome assembly MDTC01 (sample SAMN05326644, study PRJNA326480) | marine metagenome | isolation source: seawater | place: Pacific Ocean: North | collected 2011 | reverse complement strand
TGTAGTGGACTTCGAATATAATCGTTGGATGGACGAGGTCATCCGACCGGCCCGGGAAATGGGGATTCTAATCTTTGAGGATCGAAAATTTGCCGATATTGGGCACGTCTCCAAAATTCAGATGCTGGGTCACCAGAGAATCGCTACATGGGCCGACATAGTCACTGCACACAGAATATCAGGTCCAGATATCATTGATGGTATCCACGCAGCATGGGGTGAAGTGGGCCGTAAAGGATCAGTACTCATACTTGCACAGATGTCTAGTTCCGAAAATCTTCTCGATGCTCGCTACACCGAGAAAACAGTTGCCTCTTGCAAAGGTATGCCCAGGGTGCGTGGATTTATTGGAAATGGGAGTAATCCGCTGTCCATATCCTCACTCAGAGAGTCAGTGGGTCCCGAAAAGCTGATTTTGACACCAGGAATTAATTTTGATCCGAGTCAGTCTGTCATGGGTCAAAGATACGGCCATCCGACAGAGGCCATCCGATCAGGGGCTGATGCGGTTATTGTTGGGTCCGGCATAATTCGGAGTGACTCAGTATCCAAAGCAGCCGCCCATTATGCCAATGCTACAATGGATGAAATGTGATGCTTGAGTTGATTGACGTTGCTGCCGTCGTAATTGTGTTTCTACTCTTGATTTTGGTCGCAAGGGAAATTGTGTTTCGATGGCGAGTGAGGCTCAGAGTAGTCACTGGAGATGAGAGCCTACTGGAAGACAATCGTGTGAAAATCGTCAACATGACGCAGGGGCCTGAGGGGAGTCGCGAGGTTAATGCTCTTAGGATGGTCCCCCTCGAGGAAGATCTTTCAGATAGTCAGATAATAGGCGATTGACCCCGAAATGGCCAAGCCGACTAATGTGAAAATTATCCATATCCTTCCGCGTTTTCTCTGCTTAACTTGGCCATCGACTGGGGGCGTGATTTGGCTGTTGATTGATGGAGTGGGGTTTTGTGGTGTCGCTGGCGCGGGGGGTAAAACGGCGGGGGGCGGAGGGGTAGCTGGTTCGAGGGCTGCCAAGCCCGGGGCATATGGAACGACGCCCATTATTTTGGGCCATGCTTCTTCGATATCTGTGGCTAGTATGGGGGTTAAAATCACCGCAACGGCACCAGCAGAATGGGATGCCTGTCTCGCTGCTTCCAACTTAGATCTGGAGCAGACGAATACTATCCTCGCTTGATCGTCAATCTCCTTAATCCGCAAAGCTGTCTGCTCACCAGGAGTCGCTCCTGTATCAAGTCCTAAGAACGTCACTCTTGGTCTAATTTTCATATAAGAATCAATAAAGTGATCGTTGCCATCAATTACCTTCGACTTCCAACCCCTCTGTCTCATTATCATATTGATTCTACCAGCTGTGATTGAATCCCTCATTACTATCAAAGAAGATGGGTTTTCATTCATTTGGATCCCTCTTGACGATTGTGAACGACGATGGGTCTATGTCCTCCGAAAGAAGCTGTATGAGGAAGTTGGATGGCTCAAAGTCGATGAGATCGTCGTAGCCTTGTCCGACCCCAGCCAATACGATGGGTTTGTTGGTTGCATGGGCGATGGAAAGTGCAGCACCGCCCCTAGCATCTGTGTCCAACTTTGAAAGGACTGCCCCATCGAAATTCAAGAACGACTGGAAGGTTCTTGCCTGTTCTACGGCATCGTTACCTGCAAGTGCGTCCCCGACAAATAGGACGATATGAGGCGAGGCGACCCTGTGAACCTTCTTCAGTTCCTGCATTAAATTGGTCTTGTTCTGCATCCTCCCAGCAGTATCTATTATCACGATATGGTCACCCTTGGCAACTGCGCTGTCGATCGCATCCCTTGCCACGGCGGCCGAGTCGCCACCTCTTTGGCTTCGTATGCAACGGGCACCAATGCGCTCTGCATGGTCGTTCAATTGATCTATTGCACCTGCCCTGAATGTGTCTGCAGCCGCTACTACAACTCTCAAGCCGTCTCGGATTAGTCTGTATGATATTTTGGCTGCTGTGGTCGTCTTTCCAGTTCCATTCACTCCAACCAACATAATCACAATGGGGGCATCGTCTTTCAACAGGCTTTGAACGGTCTGGTCGAAATCCCAATATGAAACCCTCAACAACGAGTCGAGAGCGCCGATCAGCGCGGAGTCGATTATCCTCTCAAGGTTCTCTTTCTTGGGTAGGGACGCGCCGATCAACCTCCCTCTCATGGCCGTCAGGACTTCGTCCACGGCCGCATGTCCCATATCAGCTTCCAATAGTGTCGTCTCCAGTTCTGACATCAACTCCTCAAAGGCCGGTGTGGCAGAAATTTTTCTTCTAGACTTCCTCTCGACCAAATGATCGATGTCTATCGATAGCCCTTGTGATGGTCTCGGAACGAGTCTCAACGGTCTTTTCCCAATGCTAACTTCTCCTGCTGTTTTCTGAGATATCCTCTTCCTCCTTTCGATAAGTCTTTGAGATTTCTTGTCATTGTTCAAGTGGATAGAGTCAATCATTTCCGTTGATTCCCATTCGCTTTCCACCTCGTGTTCTGGGATATTGGTAGTTTCCATCTCATAGGCTTCATTCTTATTTTCCGAGACAGCAGGAAGGTCCTCTTCCAAGGCTATGGATCCAATGTCATCCAGTGTTTTCGCGGAACGACGAAACCGACTGAGAAAACCCATTCGACACAACCTCAGTCATCTAATGTTAGTTCTGTTCCCCTCTTTCGCCTTCTTTGGTTGGCCTTGGGTTGTGAGGTCGTTGGTTCTGATCTTGATCTGGGAGCTGGCTCTTCGTTAGTCTTCAATCCCTCATTCAGTTCCATCATTTGCTTCTCCATGTCGGAGATTGTCTCGTCGGCTTGCTTTATGTCTAGCAACAAGTTCTGAATGAGTCCCTCCAGTTCCCTATTTCTCTGGTCTAGCATTTCCAAGGCCTTTTCACCGTCGGTTTCTATCTGGACGCCTGATCCGATATCTATGACTGGGTGAAGGTCCGGCTCTACCTGGACGGGGATCTGGACGCCGCTGCCCAGTGGAACCATTATCACGCCACCGTCACCAGTATTGACCGACTCCAGGGTATTCTGTGCTCTAGACTGCTCCTCCAACAGAGCATTTAGCCTTTCCACTTGGGTTTTCATGCTCTGAAGCCGTGTGTGGTTAGATTCGATGAGGCGAGCCAGTTGCCTTGTCTCATTAGCGCTCATGGGGGTACGGAATCACAGAACTTTTCTAAAAGGTGGGGAAGTTTACGACAATTCTGTACGCAATTGCAAGCCAATTCTATCCGGTCGGATTAAATCTGAGGCGCTGTACGCACTGTTATGGTGAGGGCTTTCAGAGCCACAGGAACCTTTCGCAGTGGCTCAAAAAATCAACCATATACGATCGATGTAGTGGCTACGGACGAAGACGGTGCTAAGGAATACATCTACTCAAATTTCGGAAGTAAACATCGAGTGCCAAGGAGATTCGTTGTCATTTCTTCTATTCAAGAGATCGACCCATCAGATTCAACTGAGCCACGTGTTATATCTGCATTCAGAAAGTGATCTGGCTATTTTGACAATTATTGATACATCCGCACAGTCGATTGCCTTTAGATCAAAAGAAAGACCGACGAAATGTGGCAAGCAAATGTTGAAGGAAACCCAGGTTGACAACCCTAGATCGAAAAAAGTTTTTTAGATTTCTATCCTTAATTTCACACATACGGTTTTGTGTTGTATGGGTATCTGATTCTCATGGCAGTTGTCACCAAGAAATTTGTATTCTACAATTAAAATTCCGGTGGTACTTATGGTTGAAATTCCGATTATTGGGGCTTTCTTGTTGGGAGCGCCAAAATGTGGCACGACATGGCTTTCTAGTGCACTTGAGCAGCATCCTGGGTTATGTGTCAGCAACCCTAAGGAGCCAAACGAAATTGCAACTCATAAAGGAACGATGTTCCGTGATAAGAGAGAGCCGGATTTAAAAAAATACAAGAAATATTTCAACGGTAAAGGGCTAAAAATCGACTGTTCCGTACATGCTTTTGCCTGTCCAGAAGCTCCATCTCGAGTAAAGAAAAATTTCCCTAATGCCAAATTCATAATTTGCGTCAGAGAGCCAGTAGCTAGAACGATTTCTCATTGGAGAATGATTAGAGAAACAGAAATGGACATCAACACAGGAGCAGATTGGTCAAATTTTGAAAATGCTTGGAAGGATTCTAGACTGCATTTGGATACTTTATATGGTCATAGTTTTCAAAATTGGTTGGCATACTTTCCACGAAATTCATTTCTTATTTTAGACTCAAAGTTTTTGCATGAAAAACCAATGGATGGATTAAATATGGTTTGCAATCATCTGGAAATCGAACAAATTGAATTCGATATTGATGATATTGCTGATTCAAATACAGCGAGGGATAGAAGAAAACAAAATGTACTAGGTCGGAAGATTATGACTATCTCTTCCAAAATTCCCAATTTTATCAAATTACCAATAATTTTACCACTTAAGAATCTAGGAATCAACATTTACAATACTAGAGCACTGACATCGAAACCAACGATTGCAGAAATTGATTATGATTATGCTAGGTCAATAATCTCTGATAAGAGCACCAAAGATATCGAATTATTTGAGTCGATATCCGGTGAATCTTTTCCTCATTGGAAGTAGGACGATAGAAAGAATGAGTGCGTCTTTCTTTCCCTAAAATTATGCTGTGGTAAATCTATTTGCTTAATTACATCCCAATAATACCAATGAGCCATTACATCATATCAACTCGTAACACTTGAAATTATAATATCTAGATCTAAATGAATATCTAAGGTCAAAATAGTGATACCTATGTTCGCAGAGGCTCGGCCATGATAAAGAAAGGTTTGATGCGGGCGTATTGGAGAGTGCAGCAGAGTCAAACACTCATATCGATGGTTTTTTGGGTCACTACGCTAACTTTAATTTCGTGGCCATATGTAAGCTGGAGATTTGACCACAATTCAGAATTTCTGGGTATCTCGATGACTTATTGGGGGCTTTCTTCGATAAGTGTATTTGTGATTTTTTGTGTTTTAGTAATCGGATATATGTATGACGTTATCTTTTCTCTCTGGAGGGCACATCAATCTGTAATCCAAGAAAGGAACCCTTACACCACATATATGGTCAACGGGCCTTTTCATGCTGTGTTAGGGCAGACTAATGAGATCCTAAAAAGATTGAGCGATGGTGATGAAGATTTAATTTCCCATACGGAGTTCATAGATAAATGGTTGGCATGGAATGGAGAGCAGGAGCTAATGAAGAGAACCGTCACTGGCATGAAGGAGGTAATGTTAGAGGCTAATCCTGCACTCCTACATATTAACGATGAAAACGAATCATAATTCATTGGCTCATAGAACCGATGAAGACATAACAAATCAGATTCAGGGGTTAGCGTGGAAGTGGATAAGATAAGATTACTTGTTGTCAAAGCAGCAATGACTGTTCATGGTGGTGCAGAACGTGACTTGCTCCGGAATTTACCAGCAATTTCGAAGTATTTTGATGTGAAATTTCTATGTCTAAATCTACGAAATTCACAAAAAAATACTATTGAATCAATGGGAATAGAAGTACTTTGCCCAAATGTCCAGTGGGAGGCTTGGGGAGGGATTTGGAATGAAGTGACTGCTGGCCAAGAGAGGAGCGCATTATCTGCATGGATCGCTTTCGATCAATCTGCAGAAGCAATCCAATGGGCCGATGTTATTCATCTAACTGGTGGAAATGGGTCGATGGAATTCACTGCTCTAGTTCCATCTGACAAGCCGATGCACCTTCACTTTCTTGAAGCAAAGCCGGGAGATGCTATGAGTCACTTGAATCCTGATGGAAGCGGTGCATGGAGGCCAAAACTAATGCGTATATTGCAGACATATCAGAGGGCTAGAATCGATTCGTCATTCCGTAAGTTCGCAGACAATGAAAAGTGGATAGTGAGTGCGAATTCGGCTTTCTCTGCATCTAACCTAAAGAAGATTCACGGTATTGATGGAGGGATATTGTATCCTTCAGTTGATTTATCAGAATTTCCACGACAGCCTGGGGAAGGAGAGTTTTCAAGTTTCGAATCTGCTGGTGTCGGAGTGCTCGGTCGATATGTCACGACTGTTGGTAGAATATCACACTTCAAAGGAACTTACGAGACTGTTAATATTTTATCAGGTACTGATGTTAATCTTGTTGTCGTAGGTAGTGGGTCTGTTCGAGAGAGAAAGAATTTGACGGCTTACGGCAGAAAAAATGGTGTTGAAGTCATGATCTTGTCTGATCTATCATCCGAAACCTTGAGATCGGTGATGCGGAATTCAGTTGCGATAGTTAGTTTGGCCCATGGTGAAGCATTTGGACTGACTCCAATAGAATCAATGGCATTGGGGACACCTCCCATTTTTGTTGATGAAGGTGGGTTCCGAGAAACCATTATCGATGGTTATAATGGTAGATTAATCAAACGAGGGGATCTTAATTCTTGGAAGGCTGCACTGGACCAAGCTCAAGCGCAGGATATTCGCGCGAATTGGGCTAAAGCAGGACTGGCGAGAATCGAAGAATTAGGGTTGACGTCGGAGCGTCATGCGCAAAGGTTAGTTGAAAGGCTGCTACCTTTAATAGAAAAATAAACAATCATGTAATCAGGTGAGAAATTGTACATTCCCGGGGCTTGGACATTACGCCAGTTAGTGACCAATCCAAGGCAGTTGTTTTTCCCTGGTCCACGGCATCCAGACGGGACGAAAGTGATATGGGATGAAGAGGAGATCATAGAAATGTATCTTGACGAACCCATTGATATTTGGGTTAATTCCTTTGGAGGGAGTCGGTCGAACTTCATCGTCGACTTACTTGAACAGAGGTACAAAGTGACCAATCTGGCTCATCGCTCTAAAGGGTGCCACTATGTTAGGCCACTTGATGTTGGAGTAGAAAGGGGGATATTTTGCTACGTGGAGGACTTGGGTGTCGCCTTAACTTCCCAATTAAATCGTAATTTTACCTTTAATTTCGACAAGCTTTGTTCCACAAAGATGGACTTCTCAATCGAAAAATGGATTGAGCAAATTTCGAAGCAAATAAAAAACTGGTCTTCATGTGAATATTTTCCAGTGACGATGATTAATACCGATAAAATTTTACAATATTCGAAAGAGTTTAGTCGATCATTTGGCATAGATGTATCAGGGTTCCGTGAAAGGAGCACTGTAGAAAGGCATGCTCTTCTAAAACCATTTGAAAGACAGATAGAGGAAGTGAACATCCAAATTGCTAGCCTACCCGATTTTGGGACGGTAGGCCCATGAGAATTTCATTTTCATTCATCTCGATTGTTCTTAAGAACATACATGACTCGCTCACAAATGCCGTATTTTCCATCCTGAAGGTATCTTATCATTGCTTTTGATCTATCATTTCGATATCGATTCCTATCGACAATGGCTTTCTCAATTTCAATGAGGGCTTCCTCGGCGTCCAAGCGTATTGGTTGTGGGACAAGGGCCTCATAATCATCCAAAAATCCATTTTTTTCCTCGTATGATTCAAGGTCATATGGAACAAATATTAGTGGTCTATCGAGTATCAACCAATCAATGAAAGCGCTAGAATAGTCAGTTATGAGTATATCTGAGTTAACAAAAATTCGATTAAGATTAGGCTCCTCATCATGCGTCACACACTCTATTCTGTCTGAATTGAAGGTTCTTTTACCGTCAATCCAATGTGGCCTTACAATCAAACGTGCGTTGTTTCGAACAAGGAAATTATGCATCGTTGTTTCATCAATGTTTGGATGAATGAGAACGCCATTGTCATTCTGACCGTCGTGGTGCCTAGACCTGAATGTCGGAGCATATAATATCACATTCCCTGGAGACTCCTTCTTTGCACTTGTTTCATACAATAAATCATTACGCGGATTTCCTGAAAGGACAAATCGATCCTCTGGTAGTGAGAATGCTTGGATATATACTCGTCTCTCGTAATCTGAGGCGACAAAAAATCTGTCTACTTTATCTATCCATTTTATAAAAATGGGCCATGTAGGCCCATAGTCTGATTTTGTTTTTGTGGAATTACGGAGTAAACCTATTTTTTTTATTGGTACTCCATGCCAAAATTGGTTTACCTTTATCGAGGGTATCCATGGCATTTTGCATAGATCCTGATAACCGTATGAGATGATTGCTTCCTTCGCCCTGAGATATATATAGGCAGATTTGAAACTCGGTGACATCACGACGCTGCCGGGATATTCCTCGTCAATCTTTTTGTATACTTCTTTGTTATTCGTGAACCACACGGCTCTTATCGAATCGTCATTGGATTGGATGTATTCGAACAATGATCTTGAGTTGTCGGAGAAGTGCTTACCTTCATTTGAGCCGAATATGAATAAATTAGCCTGTTTTGGAACGAGCCAGCTGGCTGCTCTGAACATCCAAGTCCATGGCCCGAAGAATAATATCCAATAAACTCTCGAAATTAATGATTTTAACAATTTTCCAACAGGATTTTGTGGTATCTCTGTTTGCACTTTTTTTTGCGAACTTGAAGAAAACAAATCTCTCTCCTCACCATAATCTACGGGCAATGTCTAAGTCTTCATGATCGTCAATTTCGATCCATTTTTTACCAGCTATATCGAGTGTTTTTACATTTGAGTCTGGTTTCTTTAATAGGTCGTTTATTGCGACTTCTGTCCATTTATTTCGATCCTTATTTTCAAAGTATCCTTGCATTATTTTGTAAAGATCTCTCAAATCACTGTTTATGAAATTGTATATGTCGATTGATGTCACACCACCTTGGGATTCAAGTATTTCTTTAGATATCGCTGTTGCTCTTTTACCTCGAATCAATGTTTTCATGTTTTCTTCGCTGTATTTCGACGAGTCCACACATATTGCGCTATGGTCCAGTTCGTACATTAAATCAATGATACTGTCAGAATAGACGCAGTCGCCGTTGATTAGGAGGATGTCCCCCTCCATAACGTCGTTTTCCAACAATCCCATCCTGCATGACTCCATGTTGTTTGTGTTTCGATATTCTCTATTCTCAACAATTTTTACGTTTTCAGGTTGGTCAGCAATCTCATCTCTGACCATATCAGATAGGTAACCTACGACTACATTGATTTTCATATATCGGTTGCAGGACAATAATTGATCTGTCACTCTTTTGATAATAGATTTGTTATTCACATTAATGCAACATTTTGGGATGTCATCCGTAATCGGGGAGAGTCTGCTGCCTATTCCAGCGGCGAGGATGACAGCGGACTTCAACTAACCCCTCCTGAACTTAGTATCACGGACACTCTTTATCATTATGGCTCTTGTTCTAATTGATTTGAAATAGAAGTATGAGGTAGCACAAAATAGCATTTTATTATGTAAACTCCATATCATGAATCCCTTGTGGAACAACCAAGATTGGTGGCGAACGTGGATGAAACCAAGGCGGAACCAATTGATCACAAGGAGAAATTGTCTAGTTATCCAAAAGAAGCGCTTATCGATGAGGTCCTCAAAACCTGGGACGCATTGGCAGAATCAGAGGCTTCAGTGGGCGAAATGCTATTTGAAATAAAAAGATTAGAAGTCGAGATCGTCAAACTCAACGCTGTAAGGGGGGTTTCCTCTACAAAGGTAGAGATGGCCGAGAGGATCAAGCAGTTGGAAAGCATGTTACGAGTCCAAGAGAAGGACGCGTCTAACAACGAAACTGGTAGACTGGAGGATCGCGTAGAGGTGTTGCTTGCGGCTTTACTCGACTTGGAAAGAGAGGTTTCTTTGATCAAAGATGATTTGGTTGAATGAACAGCGATGTGTGGGATTACAATGCGTTATTGTTTCGTACCATTTCTCACATTGTCGTTGTTGATGTCCGGTTGCATGATGACAGGCGAGGGCTCAGGCCATGTCGACTTTGATGTAGAGCTTTTAGAGGCTAATGGGACTATCAGGGAGAATTACGTTGATGGAGATCTTATATCAATGGAACCTGCAATTTTCGAATTCAATTTCAGCAGTACGAATGATCATCAGGACTTCATATCGTACGGAATTGAAGTGGGGGGACAAGTCCAGATTGTGTCGTCTTCAGAAGCGGATGTGGTTAGAATCGAAATCGAGAATCACGGTGTGCACCAGATTATCTTGATGGCAAGAGATATCATGGGGAACGAGTACGTCGAATACGTGACAGTCAGTGCCAATCTAGAGATACACTGGATCGAGGAAGACACCCACGAGCCACGCCCATTGCTGATTGACTCAATTCCCTCGAACCATGACGTGGCTGCCGATGTTATCGTGATTGAGTCAATGGTCAGAAACCCCGAGTTGATCCAAGGGCTGGGAAGCGGCCAATCAGTGGAGTTCTCCTGGGATCTGATCGACGAAGCCCAAATCGCCTGTCAAAGCAATGATGGAACGGTCGATGATGGGGGGGAAGTGGTTTGGAAAACCCTCCACTTCGACACCTATGGGGTCCATGAACTGCAAGTCACCTATGAAAGCGGTCAAGACTACATCGATGTGGAACATATGATCTCGTTGGTTTATCCTGAGTCTGGCGGCACGGCAGTGTCCATTAGTTAGAAATCATGGCTTCAATCATGACTTCAAGCACTTGCCTAAGCTCATCCGCATCTTCGAATTGCTCCCCCAAGTTTCCCGTCACTATCCAATCAGCGCCAGCCCGTACAGCGCGCCCGGCTGCTTGTGGGTCCCTGATGCCCCCACCCACGATAATTGGCAGGTCCGTACTTTCTCTCGCAGCCTCTATCAGACTCGAAGAGACTGGTGACTCAGCGCCGCTACCAGCTTCGAGATAGAGCAACTTGAAGCCGAACATTTCCGCAGCAGACGCGTATGAGGACACTCTGTCAGTTTCGTCTGATTCGATAAGATCGGCCTTCCCGACCTTTCCAACCTTGCCTCCGGGTGCGCAAATCACGTAGCCCATGGAAATTGGATGAATTCCAGAATTCTTGATGAATGTGGCGCCTGCTACTTGCTCCCCAATCAGAAATCTTGGATCGGTGCT
>MDTC01189077.1_pt1 | contig 11081 bp, 13 predicted proteins | sample 811181 | NCBI WGS metagenome assembly MDTC01 (sample SAMN05326644, study PRJNA326480) | marine metagenome | isolation source: seawater | place: Pacific Ocean: North | collected 2011 | reverse complement strand
TCTAAAATTATTTGATGAAAATATATTAAATATAGGTAGATATGAAACTATTAATTTTCAATTAAAAATATCAGGAATTTGGAGTCAATCTGAATCCAATGAATATGGTTTAACATTTCGATTTTTTGTTATTAAATAATAGAATAATATTGAATTAAATACGTTGATAAGTATGTGAACCTAAAACAGTTATTGTACTAATAAAACCAATTAAATAAAATGCAAGTCTTGCAAAAAAAGATATTTTTTTATTTTCTTGACCTTTTCCTTCATCATCTGTCTTTGATAAAACCCATCTATTTGTAAATATTGCAAATAAAACACCTGTAAACCCTGTAATATATGTAGCAATTTGTAAAAATCCTATCTTGTCCGAATTTACCGCTTGTTCAAAAAAACCTTTTGCCCCTTCATCCCTCGTTTTAAAATAAATTATTCTATTTATCAATAAAATTATAAATATTCCTATAAATATTGAAAAATTAAAAGGATATTCATAATATTTGATATTTTTCATAAACAACCTATCTATTCCATCGCCATCAAATGTTTTTATTTTATAAAAAAACCATTGTTTCAAATTATTCTTAAAATTAATAAAAACGTTTGTTGATGAGTTTTTATCTTTATAATAATCTTTCCTTTTCTTATCAATATTAAAAATATTATTTAAAAATAATATAAAAAATCCTATTAAAAAAAATATATATAAACTATCCATTTCTATAGTTTTATTATTTATTATAGGTGTATTGCCATCCCACTTATCACCACTAAACAAACCAAATAATATCATACCATATATAAAAAACCCTATAGCTATTATTGTAGGTATAAAATCAGAAAAATTGAATAATTCATCATCTTTTTTGCCAGGAAATAACGGTTTACAACCTATTTGATCCTTATTATCTACTTTATTTGTTGTCACTGAATTCATTATATATATTATATTATTATTATAATCAATAATATAATATTTATTATAATTTATTATCTACCCATTCCAAGGTTATATTATTTAAATCTTCACCTTTTTTAATTTTTAAAAATATAGGTTTTTTTATACCTTCCTTTTTTACCATCACATAAGGACCATATTTACCCTTTCTTATAGATATTGTATTTGATAATTCTTTTATAATATTCGGATTGCTTTTTTTATAATTTATAGATTTAATAGCATCTTCTAATGTAATTTCATGTTCGTCTTTTTTCAAATGTTTTAAAGTATAATTTTTATCATTATATGTTATATATAATCCATATTTACCCTTTTTTAATATAATTTCTTTGTCTTCATATAATCCTAATATATTGGTATTTTTTTTATATTCTTCTAAAATATCTTCTAAATTATATTCATTATTTTCTAACTTTGTCATATCTAAATTTTTTTTGACATTTTTAAATTTAATATTACCATCTTTATCTTCATATTTTACTACTGGACCATATCTACCAATCATATACACATGATTATTATCTATTTTATAGACTTTTTTACCTTTAATTGGTATTTTTTTTGATAATTGTTCTATTTGATTATCGCATTGTTTGCATAAAATATACCATATACCATTTCCATTTTCAATTTCATCCAATAAACCTTCCATTTTTTCAGTATAATCATATTTAAATATCATTTCATAATATTTTATTAAAAATTCTAAAACAATTACACCTAATGGAGTAATAACTAATTTATTTTTTTCATTTCCAAATATTTTTTCATCTTCTAGTTCTTCTAATTCACATCCTTTTAATTTAAAATTTATACATTTTACTTTTTTACCATTTATATTTTGTTTTAATACATATTTTCTAGTTTGTATTTTATCAATTAAAGATGAAAAGGTTGATGGTCTACCTATACCCTTTTTCTCTAACAATTGAACCAATTTAGCTTCAGTATAATGCATTTTTTGATCTTTCAATTTAATTTCACTATTTATTTCATTATAATTATATATTGTTTGTTTATTTAACATTGTCAATATATCATAATTTTCATTTTTTTTTTCATAACCCCTTATTATTTTCCATCCTGGAAAAGTTATCATATCTTCTGTTTTTCTATATATATGTTTTTCAGGAGCTCCTAATAAACAAGCTATTTGGTTGTATGTTGCTTCTGACATCATACTTTCCATTGTATTATTCCATATTAATCGATATAATCTCAATGCTCTATTATCAATTGACGATGATATTTGACATTCATCAGGTATCCTATCTATTTTAGTAGGACGAATAGCTTCATGTGCTTCTTGTGTATTTTTATTATCTGATTTTTTTAATGTTATAATAAGTCGATTTATATTCTTATTTATATATTTTTTATCATATGTTTGTTTAATATGTTTTTTACCTTTATCGACAAATTCTTTACTGTATCTATCACAATCTGTTCTCATATATGTAATCCATCCATTTTCATACAATTTTTGAGCTATCATCATTGTTTGTTTTGGAGAATAATGTAATTCATTTGAAGATTTTTGCTGTAGTAAACTAGTAGTAAATGGTTTTGGAGGTTGACTTATTTTATTAGTAATTGATAATTTTTTAATTATATGATTAAAATTTACATTTTGCTCCAAAAAATCTTCCATTTTTAATTGTTCTGTATAATTATAATTTAATGTAAAAAGCATATTTGTCCCTTCTATATCAAAAATACCTGTTGTCTCATATATTTTTTTACCTGGATTGTTTTTTATTTCTTCTTCTCTTTCATATATTAATTTTAATGCAGGTGTTTGACATCTTCCTGCACTTAATTTATCTTTGCTATTTCTACTAATATGTTTCCATAAATAAGGTGTTATTTTATAACCCACTAATAAATCCAATATAGATCTAGCTTGTTGACTATACACTTTATTAATATTAATAGTTGTATGATTTTCCAATGCGGATAATATAGCTGTTTTTGTTATTTCATTAAATTTAATACGTTTTGTTTGAGTAACTGATAAATTAAAACTCTGACATAAATGCCATGCTATTGCTTCACCTTCTCTATCATCATCTGTAGCCAATATAACTTCATCACATTTTTTTATTGCCATTTTAAGATTATGTATAAATTTATTTTTAGATGCGATAAATTTATACATAGGTTTATAATTATTTTCAACATCTATTGATTTTAAACCATTCGCAAATTCTCTTATATGACCAAAAGAAGCAATACATTTATAATCATTACCTAAAAATCCTTCAATTTTTTTACATTTTGCGTTAGATTCTACTATTAATAATTTCACCATATTGATTTAATATAAAATAATTAATTTAAATCAATTTTATATATTAAAAAAATAACTTATAACATTTTTTTATATTCATTCCAAGATACTTTTTTAGTTTTTCTTTTTTTTTCTATCTTCTTATATTTATTCATTTTTTGATCTTTTTTTATAGCCGAATCTATATATAATTCTTTTAATATATTTCCTACTTGAACACTACCTTCATGTTGATCTATTTTACCTTCTTCTATATAACTTAATATAATTAAAAATTTGTTTAATATTTGTAAATTTAATTCATTTTTTATTAATTTATTAAATATATTAGTATAATTATTATATAAAAAATTACATTTATTTTGATACATTATATGTAATTGTTCAATACTCAATCTTGAATATTTTTGTTTAATAGTCATATAAGTCATTACATCTTGTCTTATCATTTTACTATGTTTTAAACTGCGTATTTTATCTGTTGTTTCTTCAGGATTATATTCTGATATTAATTTTTTTAAATTTAATCTACTTTTTTCATCCATTATACTTTATATGTTATAATTTTTTTTAAATTATTATCTAATAATTATATATATGTTAGCTCGTTTTAGAAGAAAAAAAAAATATGATATGATGAAAGGTGGTGATATAAATATACCTGTACAAAACGATAATACTATAACACCTGCTGAAGCAGCTGTAAAACAACAAAATCTAGCCGAAATACAATTAAGTAAAAAGGGTTTAGCTGGAGGTAGAAAAAGGAAAAGAACTAGAAAAAGATTTCGACAATATGGAGGGGAGAAATTTATATGTCCACAAAGTTCAAATGCAAGTGCACAAGGTAATGCTACTATGTGTCAATCAGCTGAATTATTAGCTACTACACAACAGAATAATAAATACAATGATACATCAGGACAACAAGGTGGTAGAAGACGACGTAAAAGTAAAAAACTTAAAAAAAAACACCATAAAAGAACTCGAAAATATAGAAAAAGGAGTAATAAAAAGAGAAGAAAAAGAAGTAAAAAGAGAAGTAATAGAAGAAAAAGAAGTAATAGAAAAAGAAATTAATGTTTAAAATAAAAATAACACTATAATTTAATTATGAACATTATAGATATATTAAAATTGGTATTGGTTCTTTTAGTATTTCTTGGTATAATTTTTGGTAATATATTAGTTATACAAGTACAAGAAATTAAAAATAATTGGCCAAAATATAAATGTAATCCTATGATTATGCCTTTTGCAAAATATTTAGGACCAGATGGTATTGATACTTCTGAAAATTTTTCACAATGTATAGGAGGCATAATGGAATCTTTAATGGGTAATTTCTTAGCTCCTATTAATGCTACATTAAATACAACCAATCAAGTAGGAGGAGCTTTAGTTAAAGATATAGGAAATATAAAAATGGGATTTCCAAAATTAAAAGGTATAAATTTGAATATGAGTATGAATATTATGGATATATTTAAAAATGTAATTGTTAAAGTACAAAAAATGATGTTTAAAATAACTGATTTAGTTGCTAAAATATCAGGTACAGCAGGTATAATAGGAAATATAACAAATGGATTATCTATGGCTGGTGTTAGTTTTGATTGTGGTCCAAATGGTGATTTTATGCGATTTACATCAGGGGATAGTAAACCAGAAACTTGTTGTTTTCATCCAGATACTAAAATTAAATTAAATAATGGAACATATAAAAAAATAAAAGATATAGATTTAAATGATACATTGGAAAATAATATAGATGTAATTGCTACTATGAAAATTAAAGGCAATGAAAATTATTATAAAATATATAGTGAAAAATTAAATAATTATATTTATGTTACTGGATCACATCATATTTTAAAAAATAAAAAGGTTGATAAATATAATTTGGATAATTATATATTTGTTAAAGATCATAAAAAAGCCATTGAAACAAATATGAAAGATACTATATACTATTGTTTAGTTACAAATAATCATATAATTCCTATAGGAGAATATATATTTTGGGATTGGGAAGACTAGAATATTTTCCACTTATATTATAAATGGAAAATGTTGTTACATCTGTTGATAAATTAGAAAAAAAATACGATAGATCAAGTTATATGCAACAATATGGTGGTTCAGTAATATCAGCATTTATTATATTAGTATCATTAGGACTAATTAGTGCATATTTAAATATAAAAGCAGCAAAAGAACCTATAAAGAAAAATTGGGAATTTTATAAATGTAATCCTATGTATATTCCTTTTGCAGGAATAATACATGATGATCTTGATTATACTGCTCAAAATTTTTCTGAATGTTCGAATATTATTTTAAGCGATGTTGCATTGGATTTTACACAACCTTTACAATTTTTAACAAGTAATATTTTATTAATTTTTAAAGGTGCTGCTGACGGTGTTAATGCATTAAATAATGAATTAAAAAAAATTATGAATAACTTATTAAATGTATTGAGAGATATATTAAATAAATTTGCAGGTTTTATTGTTCCCTTACAAAAATTATTATTTAAAATTGTAGATACATTTAAAAGATTAACAGCTATTGTATCAACAAGTATATTAACCGTTTTAGGAATAAATTTGGGTTTTGCATCATGGATTAAAAATCTTATTAGTATATTTATTGGAGTTTTTATTGCTTCTGCAGCTATTATTGTAGTATTATGGTTTATACCTTTTACATGGATACCAGCAGGTATTGCTACTGTTATATGGACTTCTTTTTTCGTTTTATTTGCTGTTATTGCAGGATGGGTAGAACATATATTTAAATTAACAAAAGCAAGTATGCCTTCTGCTCCAGGAAAACCTAAATGTTTCGATGAAAATACTATAATCAAAACAATAAATGGTGAAAAAAAAATAAAAGATTTAATTTTAAATGATGCATTAAACAAAAATGATTATGTAAATGCTATATTCAAAATAATAAATAAAGAAAATAAAGAAAATAAAGAAAAAATGTATAATTTAAATGATGTAATAGTAAGTGGTAATCATTTTGTTTATCATAATACATTAGGATGGATTAAAGTTGAAAAACATCCTGATGCTATTTATTTGTCTAATTATAATAAACCATATATTTATTGTATTAATACTACATCTAAAAGAATTTCTATAAATAATACTACATTTGCTGATTGGGATGATTTAGATTCTATTGATATGATGAAACTTAAAAATTATAAAATTATACATAATTGTAAACATTTACATTCTATTACTGATAGTGGTTTAAATAAAAATATGAAAATTAAAACTATGAATGGTTATAAATTAATTCAAAATATTAATTTAAATGATGTTCTTTATAATAATAATGAAATTATAGGTATTGTTAAAATATATGCTAATGATTTAAAATTTAAACAAAAATATTCTTTTAAAAATAATAATATAATAGGTTCTAATATTTATTTTACAAATAACCATTTAGGAAAATATAGTATTGAAAATAACAATGATAATGAAAAAATATATTATCATTTAATTACTAAAAATGGAAAATACTTCGTAGAAAATATAGAAATATACGATTATAATTCTGCTATAGAACATATATTAGATATTAAAAACAATTATTAATTATCAATTATCTTTATAATCATTTATAAAAATATAATCTAGTAATTAATTATATGGAGTTAAAACTTTTTGGTATAAAATTAAGATTAGAAGTTGTATTATTATGTATAGCATTAGGTATGGTTATTGGAACTGAATTATTATGTAGCTGTGTAAAAAAAAATGGATTTACAGTAGCAAAAGCTTTGTTAAATAAGACATTAAATAATGGAATTCCTAGTTTAAAAGAAACATTTGATACTATTAATAATTCTACACATGATCGAAGTGAAATATATGAACAAGTTCAAGTACCTTTACCAGATGGTAGATTATTTTTCTATGCAAATAATGATTTTAAACCAGAATGTTGTAAACATTCTACCGTTAGTGGAACTGGAGGATGCGCTTGTGAAACACGTGAACAATTAGATTTTATACAAACTAGAGGAGGTAATAAAACCTATGCAAAAACACAATAATTTACTTTAAATTAAATCTAATAAAGAAATTACTTTAAAACATTAATATAATTATTAATAGTATATTAATGTTTGTTCTATTATCAAATAGAATATTAAATAAATATTTAAAATATTATATTTTTTTCCTATTTTTTTTATATCTTTATAAATGTTATGCACAAGTATATTATCGTATACCTAGATATATGGTATATGATAGAATAGAATTTTTTTTACAAGAAAATATTATTAATAATTGTTTTGAATATCAAGAAGATAAAAATAATTTATTATTAAAATGTTGGAGACATAATAAATTAATAGATGTTAAAATAAACATACACGATAATACTATCAAAAATACATATTTATCACTCTCTTATAGCATTTAATTATCAAATTTATAAAATAATTAAATAATTAAATAATTAATTTTTTTTCATTATATTAGGATATGGATATTGAAAACAATTTACTTTATGTGTTTTAACGTCTTTTGATACATCCGTTATTGTTTTATTTTCTATTTCATTACAGTTTACCACATTAGTAAATTTTGTATCTTGTATGGTTTGATTATTTTCTTCTTCATCAACTAATAATATACCTGTATAATTTGAATTTGTTGTTCTTTCTGGTATTTTACATTTATTATATACAAATTTCTCTCCTTCATAACTTTGAACTAAATTATTATTTACATTTATCGTCTGATGATAATCAAAATATCCTTTTGTTATTTTTAATAAACTACTATGATTTATCGCTTTTCTTAATTTTCCATCTGCATATTTTTGTGATATTTTTCTCCCTTTTTCATTACTATAATCACAATATAATGCTAGATTTCTTTTTCTTTCTATATAATCATTTGCTGATTGTTCATTATTATCTGGTGAACTAAATAATTTTGGCATAGTATGTAATATATAGATAAATTAAATATCTCAATGATTTATATATTAATGGATTTAACAACATTAAATATTGATAATTATTCTGATCACGAATTATTTAATTTATTTGATATAGAAGTTAAAAATATTCATAATCAAGACTTATTAAAAGAAAAATACAATCTTTTAACCAATAATATGATTGAAACAAATGTAGATATAGAATTAAAAAATAGAATTAATTTCTTTCTAGAACAAGCTTATTATAAATTACTTGAAATATCCATAGATGATAAATATGATCCTGAACAAGCTAAATTTTTACCAAACTTAGAAAAAAATAGAGTTTTTAATAATCAACATTTTATTATAAAAAAAAATCCAAAAGAAGATTTAACAAAACTTATTAATCCCATACCTAGAAAAAGTATTTCTAAATTATTAAATATTAATTCATTATTTAGAAGAGACTATTATAAAAGTAAATCTACTGATTTTGTATTTGAATTATCACAAACATTAAATAATGTTGTCAGTTTATCATTAGAAACAGCTGAAATTAAAAATACACATTATACTTTTTCAGATTCTTTACAAACCAATCAATTTAGTATTGAATTATATGATTATAATTTAACTGATACAAATGGACCTATAGGTATTGATACAAATACTATCAATAAAAGAGTTGTATATATAAAAAATGGTAATTATACAGGTGAAGAATTAGAAAAATATTTAAATAAACATATTTTTTCACACGGAGATTTAACTAGAATAGCTTGTAAATACGATAAACATACTATGAAATTTCATTTTTTTAAAGATAATAGAGATGAAAATAATGGTGGTAAGAAAGATACTAATGATGTATCATATCGATTTAATATCGATTTTAGAATTGTATCCAATCCTAATAGAGAAATACAACGTAATATGGGTTGGATATTAGGTTATAGAAAACAAAAATATACATATGATGATGATTATATTGTTAAAGATAAAGTAACTACAAGTAAATTAGAAGGTTTTAATCCTGAAGCTGTTTTAAAAATGTTAAATATGCCTTATATTTATTTATCTATAGATTGTTTTAACAATAATCATAGTCAAACGATTATTTCACCATTTGAAAAATCCGTTATAAATGATACTTCTATTTTGGCTAAATTAACTTATAATTTAGGTCATGAATATAATTATGATAAAAGTAGTAGAGCATATGGATTTATTAGAGATTATTTTGGACCCGTTAATATTTCTAGAATGAAAGTTCGAATTTTAGATCCTTTGGGTAATATTGTCGATTTCAATAATAATGATATTTCTTTTACATTAAAATGTGAACAAATTTATGATCTAAATACAACTTAATAACTTCTATTTGATGAAATGAAATTAGTTGTTTTCATTTATTTTAGTTTCATTTATTTTAGTTTCATTTATTTTAGTTTCATTTATTTTATTATTTATTTTATTATTTATATAATCATTAAAATGATTACAAAAATCCTTTATAAATAATATTCTTTCTTTATTTGACATTCTACTTAATAATTTATGCACGTTTGACTGCATTTCATTAGTCATTTTTTTTTTAATATTTTTCCAATTTATATTATCGTTTTCACTTAAATTAATCATATTTTCCATAATATATATTATTTATAAATATATTAACAATTAAACTAATATATTTATTAATGTTGTTCATTTCTCCTCCTTTTGGTAATTATAATCTATTACCTAATACATATTCTATAAAAGGTAGTTTTACATTAAATCCTAGAGAAGGTTTATTTTTACAAATTATTAAAACATTACGATATAATTTTGAAAAAAAAGGTTGGCTTAATAGAATAGGTTTACGAAATCCTGGAATTGACTATGCTATAACTAATTATAATTATAATAATATATATAGCATTGCTTTAATTAATGCTACAGATATTGATTTTATAGAAAACAAAATACCTAAATATATGAATCTTGAAATTAATATTAGTTGTCCTAATAAACAAAATTTAGTACAAAACGGTATCCAATATTTTTTAAATAATCAACGTGAATGGTGTATTATAAAACTATCTCCTTTAACAAATATTAAATCTATAGATAATTATTATAAATTGGGATTTCGACAATTTCATTGTTGTAATACTTTACCTACTGAAAAAGGAGCATTATCTGGTCCTGAATTAAAAAAATATACTTTACCTCTTATAAAACAAATTAAATATAAATATCCTGATACTATTATTATTGGTGGAGGTGGTATTCAAAGTATCAAAGATATAGAAGAATATAAAAAAGCTGGTGCAGATCATTTTTCTGTTTCTACTTTATGTTTTTCACCATTTTCACTCTTAAAATTATATGTTTTATATAAATTTAAATTTGATGATTAAAGATTGGTAAATAATGTTTCTATATCATCCAATATTTCTTGTGTTAATGTATTATTTTTTCTATTATCTATTAATTTATAAATTAATGATTTATTCGTATTTTCATTATAAAATTTTACTTGTAAAGGTGATCTTCTTAATGAAGATGCTTTTATCACATAACCTTCAAATGAAGGTGTATTAAATTCTTCGTATTTTATATATTTAGGTTGTGTTTCATCATTTGATATTTGTTGCCAATGACTATGTAATCTAATAACGTTTGTTCTTATTTTTTCCAATAATTCTTGATTTGAATTAGACATTTATATTATATAAATATATATTATATATGCCTACTAAACGTAAATATTCTCTCCCCAAACAAAATCATAAAAAGAAAAACAAAACAAGAAAGAAAAAAAAACATATTAAAATTACTTGTGATTTTGAATCAGGTAATTGTAAAATATTAAATATA
>MDTC01013135.1_pt1 | contig 11081 bp, 9 predicted proteins | sample 811181 | NCBI WGS metagenome assembly MDTC01 (sample SAMN05326644, study PRJNA326480) | marine metagenome | isolation source: seawater | place: Pacific Ocean: North | collected 2011 | reverse complement strand
TTTTAATAAAGCTTGTGTGAACATCTTCTATAACTAATTTACCATCATCTTTTATCATAGGAACACATAAATTAGTTGTCATTATTTGCTGATAATTAGTGTGACCACCGTCATCTAAAATAACATCAACTTTTCCAATTTTTTTAAAAAATTTATTCCAAAATTCTTTTTTACTTTGATCACCAATGAATATTTCAAAACCATATTTTTCAAATTGTTTTGCTTTTGGGTCCAAATCTATTCCTATAATTCTGGCTTTTTTTCCAAAAAATTTTCTCCACATAAACAGTGATCCACCAGAAAAAATACCAATTTCAACAAAAGTAATTTTTTTTCCTATATATTGATTGAACAACTGATCGTAGGCTTGAAAATAATTTGTATACTTGATGCAGTTATATTTGCTACTCATAAAACATTTGTATGAGTTAGTATTTTTATAGGACATGTTTTATTTTATACTTAATAATTGTTTGCAATAAAAGGTAAAAGAGATTTTGAAAGAAATATTAGTACTAAGAATAAAGGTTTTTATGGTGATGGTAAACTTGATAAATAAAACAAAATATAATTTATTAAAATTATTATTCAATTTAATTAATATTTGTAGGGATTGTAACCTTGATTTTAAGTATTTAAAAAAAGGACTTATTTCATTATACTTATGAAAAAGATTTCTTAAAATTATGATAAAAGGTTATTAAAAAAAGATTTAATGAAACGTCTATTAGTTTATTTATATTTCTTTATTAATTTAGTATTAATATTCAATACTTGCGCAGAAGAGATAAAAATTGCAGAATTATCAAAAGGACAAATAGTAAACGGTCCAATTGTTATTTCTAATAAAATTAAGATCCCACTTCCAGAAGGGGAATGGAAAGTTTTAGAAAATAAAACATTTAGAGGAGGAGAGGGCTTCAATTGGATGCCTATATCCAATATAATTTTAGTCAAAAGTTCTAATCAAGATGTATCGTCCTTTGATGAATTTGTAGAATTTAGCTTAGTTAAAATTAGAGATAAAGCAGATTCAAATAAACCACAAAAAAAGATTTGTGGAGAAAATAGAGGTCAATTCATATTACATAAATCTAAAAGTAAAGGAAATATGTTCACATGTTTTATTTCGGGAGTTGCAAAAAGTTCTTTTTTAAAACCTGACTCACCCTTGTTGTTTCGTTATAAGGAAAAAACAAATGTATTTCCAGATCGTAAAATGCTATTTTCTTTTAGCTCATATAGCTCAAAGCTACAAACTGGATCAAAGATAAATTTTTTACATGGCTCATCTTTAGAAATTTTTGCAAATGAAAATCAATTAGATGAAAATAATAGTGACCTAATTGCGAACCTTTGGTCATTAAAATCTATACAATATCATCAAAATTTTCAAAATAATATGAATTTTAAAGAAGCACATAAATTTAATCTTAATGATGATTACCAAAATTTAGAAAATGAATATGCGAAACTTTTAAAAAAAGATCCAACAATAAAAACAGTCAAAAAAGAGACACAAACTGAAAAAAAAAAAGTATTAGTTAAAAAAGACGTTAGCTCAGAGAACATTTTGCCACCTCAAGATTTATTGGAATATGAAAATTATGAAGTTAATAAATATAATGTCAAATTTTATAAAGATGGAGATTGGGTCAGAATTGGAAAAAAGCATTTAAGTCCTTTTGAAAGTAATTTGAATTTTGAATATTGGGGTCAATTTAAAGACAATAAATTAACAAGATTAGTTGAAACTATATGGATGAAACCATCACCTGCCCATTCATCGGAAAGCCAGAAATTTTTTGAAGAGTATACCTTTCAAAGACAAGAATATAATAGCTGTGTTGAAAATCAATCTTATTTAGCATTTGAATTATTTAAATCTAATAAAGCTAATTGTTTTTTAGTTCGGAGCTTTAACCCTAAGGATGAAATTTACAGTCCAAGTAATAGAATTACCAGCAGGGTAAATATAAATCATGGCCCAAGTATAATGAGAAAATATTTTGATAAAAATAATATTGATTTACCAAACACAATGCTGAGAGCTGAACATCTGGTTTATTCAATGAATTTTTTCTATGCATATTATGAAATGAAAGCAGTTGATTTTGATGGATCATCTGACAAATCAAAAATGTTAAATAAGGCCTCTGTGAAGAAATTTATTAAACAAACAGCAGAAAATCATTTAGATTTCCAAGAAGAATTAGAAATAGTAGATAATATTAAATTAAATTTATCTAAATATATCGACGTTGATATTGGCGAAGAAATTAAGATTGCAGAGGTTAAAAAATCGCAGCAAAATAAATATATTCAAAAGAAAGTAAAAGAAGACAAAAAAATTACTAAAGTTGTTTCAGATAAAGATAAATTAAAAAAAACTATTACAACGTCAGAGATAAACTTTTATAAAATGAAAAAAGGTGATTATTTGGAGAATGCCTCCATTTTCATTAGCAAAAATAATAAAATCTTATTACCGCAAGGTGTCTGGCAGATAGCAAGAAAAAAAAAAATATCTTCGTGGAGATCTACTGATAACGTGATTTTAGTTAATCAACCAAGCTCTGATAGCCCGTCATTTGGGGAATTTATTGAGATATCTGTTACCGAGTCTTTAGATCCAAAATGGTATCAAAACGCACTTGGTGAGCTAAAAAAACCTTGTAAAAAAAAATATTATTATCATGAAATTCAAAAAACGTCTGGATCTGGAAACACTTTTAGTTGTTTTGCTACTGGATTTGCAGAAAATAAGATTTTTCAAGTACCAATGAACTCCTATAATCCATGGAGCTATAACTTTAAAAATTATTTAGTTTCTAACGGTACGCTAACCAAAAATATTTTATTTTCATTAAGCGCTTACGCTTCAGGAAACAATACTAAATCAAAACTAATAAGTGTTATTTATGGATCTTCATTACAATCTATAAGTGATAAAGATAAGATAAATATTCAGAATGAAAAATTAATCAAAAAAATTTGGACTAAAAAAACTATCAATTTTCATAATAATTTTCAAGATTCAATGAATTTTAAAGACTCCCATCTTGTAAGTTTAGAAGATGAATACAATTTGGCAGAAAAATTGATTGCTGATTTATCAATAACAGCTGGTCAAAAACAAAAAGTTACAAAATTAATTAAGAAAGAGAAAAAAACCAAAGAAAAATTAGTCGTTGATAGTGAATTTAGTGAAGAACAAAAGAAAATAGCTGATAAAAAAGCCAAAGCTGAAAAAAAGAAAAAACTAGCTGAAAAAAAAATTGAAGAAGAAGAAAAAAAGTTAGTTGAGAAAAAAGCTAAAGAAGAAGCTCAAAATCAGAAAATACTTTCATCATCGAACATTGATACTGAAATTACAAATGATGAAAACTCATCAGGTAATAAAAACTTTTTAGAGGCTTTGGCTAAAAAAGAAGTTTTAGAATATAATAAGAAAAAAATTATAAGGTATGAATGTCAACAGCCATGGGATTTAAATACCGAGGACTATAGGCCATTACTTGATATTTATGAGTTAGATTTAGAAGATAGAGTTTTAATAGGAACACATAGATATATTACAGATAAAGAATACACAGAAGAAAGAACTTACCCTATATTAGCTAAAGACAAAGATAGAGTTTTAGTTCGTTATGATTCTCCTAATGGTAATTTTAGTACTAAATTCTTTTTTAACTATGGAACTGATCAAAGTATTGTAGCAGTAGATAATTCATATAAAACTCAAGCTAAATGTGTAAACAGAGATTATTTTGTTGAAATTAAGGTTGCCAAAAAGAAAATTGATAACTTAGAATTATCTAAAAAAGATCTTAAAGCTTTAGAAAATGCAAAAAAAGAGGCCTTACTAGCTCAAAAAGAAATAAAAGAGATCGAAAAAGAACAAAAAAGATTATTAGCAAAACAAGAAAATATTTTGAAAAAACAGAAACAAAGTACAGAAACAACAAAGGTTGCAAAATTAAAAATATATAAGGATCCAAAAAAATTAAATAAATCTTTATTTAAATCTATATCTAAATCTAAGTTTAAAAAATACAATGCCACAAGTACAGTTTCGTATTTATTTTTTGAGTCATCAGAAAATTATCTTATTTCTTTAGAATTATTATATCGAGCCTATGATTTAAATACGGATGCTGAAAAAATTAGGTCACATATTTCATACATGAAAGAAAGTAAAAGTAGTGAAAATCAAAGACTTAAATCTACTAGGCAAATTGTTCAAAATCAAAGCGCCGTAATTTCCAGTAATATTAGAAATGAAAGTATAGAATTGACTGAACAAGGTAGAGTGTATTACGCTCAATCTTTGCCTTACGCTTTAAATGCAGCTATTGCAACATACAATCTATATCATGTATCTCTTAATACGATAAATAATGTTGGTAATTCAGGTGATATAGTCTTTGGTATTTTAAATAATTTAAATAACGTAATAGGTATAGCTCAAATTTTACCTCAATTACCATCATATTCAAAAAATATGTATAAAACAACTAAGCTTATAATTACTGGCGCTAAAACAAAAAAAATAAAAGAGTCTAGAAGTACCAAAAAAGCTTTAGATGAATTGGATTTAGAAATTTCATAATAAATCTTGTTTATTTTAATTTTCTTAGAAGAGGCTCTAAATCTTTAAGTTTCTTTTTAATCTTATTTTTTGACACGTCTTTCAACCATTTTTTATCTGGCTTTGTGATATTCTTTGAAAAATTATCAAATAATATTTCCATATTATAATAGTACTTTCTCCAGTCATTTACTCCAGATTGACCTTTCGGAATTTTAATTTTAGTAATACCTCTTAACGCTTCATTGAAATATATTTTATTTAAATCAGGTTGAAAAATCTTGATATCAAAAAAAGAACCGTAATAATACAATTCTTCAACATCACTAGATTTTGCTAAAACTTTTTTAAAACCTTTTAGATTTAAATTTATATGGTAGTCCGGATTAGGTAATTTAATTGAATATATATCATCTGCTTGAACAAATCTTAATTTCATGGATCTCCCAATAGCTTGACCTTCCATGTAAGGGACTATTGCAACATTATGATTTTGAGATAACCTTTTTGAGAAAGTTTGCGCAACTAAATTTTTGTAAGAATTTTTTAGATCTTTCGCATTTTCTGGCATTTCCTCAAAGGCTTTTTCTTGAATACTTACATCAGTTATACCTATTCTACTTGTATATTTTCTTTTAATTTGAAATTGATTAATTGTTCTATCAAGATCCATAAATGGATCATCATCTAAATAAAACTCTCTTACAAGTTTTAGAACTTGTTTGTTGTCAAATTTTGACTCAGATAACATTTGAATTTCAAAGTCAAATGGAATACTTGCAATTAAATTTTTGTCTGAAAAATCAAAAAATAAAATTTGAAAATAAGCATCGTAGAAACCGCTATAAACATTAGTATCATAATTTAATTCTTGAGTAAATTCTTCGTGTTGCAAAGCAACTGACATCACTATTGCATTATCTGGATATTTACTGAAATCCAACAAGTTTTCACTATCTAAATCAATTTGATTAAAACTACTGTTTTTAATTTTCTTTAATAACTTACTTGATATAATATTTATATTAGTATCAGGATCTATTTCTTTAATTAATTCTGAAGTAAATTTGGTTTGACTTTTGTTAGACTCATATAAATTTGAAAATGAAAAACCAGAATAAAAAACTTTAATTTCATTTGCACTAAGGCTTATAATATTAAAAAAAAAGAGTGGTAATGAAATAATTATAATTTTATTTAGTTTAAACATCTAAATTTAACTCATTAAGAGCTTTACCATGACTTCCAGTATCTCTAATTTTCTTGGTTCCATCATTAAGATTTTCCGATGTAGTTGCTAATAAAACCTTAGGAAAAATAGTCAAAATTACTAGAATATATAAAATAAAACTAATTTTTCTAATCATTAGTTTTATTCAATTAACTATATTTTGATAACACAGTTAACAAGTATTCTTGTTTATTTTTAGCCTTGCTAAAAGATAGAATTATATCATCATAAACTAACCAAGCTTGTACGTTATTTATCTTATTTTCATATACTTGATCAGCAAGAGCTCGCAGTACTAAATTATGAGTTTTTTCATACTCTTGATATTTCTTTGGATTTATGTTGATGAATTTTAATTCAAGACAATCTACAGCTTTTGTAAATTGACCATGTATTGTTTGACAAGTTTCTTTAACGTTATTTAATTTTTTATTTGTTGCACAGCCACTTAAAATTGTTATGGCTAGTAAAAGTATTATCAAATTTTTCATATTAATTTATTCCCTTACTATTTATTAAAGCTACTAATTTTTTAGCTGTTTCCTTTGAAACTTTGTTAATCGCATTGTTTTTAGCCATGTCACTTGTAGCACCTTGACCTCTAACTTGTACACCTGAAATTGTTCCTAAACTTACAGGCTCAGAGTTTCCTAATCTTGTAATTTCAGCAACAGCTAATGCTACACTCACACTTTGATTGCCAGTTGCCTCATCTACACCTGGTACGCCAACATCAAAGTATGCAAAAACGACGTAACTTACGTTTTTTTCCATTAAAATATCTTCAATATCCCATTTTGCTTCATCGGGTATTGCTCCACCAGATTCTAATGAGTCAATAATTTCAGCTTTAAGTTTTCGCCATTTTTTTCTAACTTGTCTTTTACCTGACACAGGTTCAAATCTAGCTTTAGTAAATATTTCTTTCATTCCAGCTTCAAGTTTAACTGTATCATTATCATCCACGATATATTCTGACACGTCAGCTTTTTTTAATTTACTCCCACCTGTTTCCGTAACATTAGTTTCAGTAGTCGTAGATGAAATACCACTCTCAGTTTCTTCTTCGTTTATATCTAATCCAGTAGTTGTTTTTTCAACATTTTTAACTCGTTCATCAAATTGTCTTTGAGTAGAAACAGTTCTTGAAAAAAATATCATTGCTAATTTTGATTTTTCACTTGTGTCAGAGGCAAATATTTTTGAACTTTTATTAATTTCATTTAATAGTCGTACTTTATCTATTTCAGCTCTCATTACGACTGTTACTTTTTTTGTAAGTTTAATTTCTGTCTTTTCCTCTTTTAAATACTTTGTTACATCAGGTGGTTCAACCATATGAGTGCACACCATATACTCATTTAAATTATTATAAATTTGATCTTGTATACTTTCAAAAATCATTCTCTCAGAGTCATTTAAAGTTTGAGGATTTTGAATATATCTTTTAAAAGCATTTTTACATGCTTTTGGTTTTGCACGTTCAATTGCAGCCATGGCTTTCTTCTTACTATAAATGGTACCTTCTACAGCTTCAGTCGCTGTACCTCTACTTGTATTTGCAGAGTCAGCACTAACTAAAGTAGTTATTAGAAATGTGAGAGTTATTATTGAAAATAATCTTAAAAGTTTATTTACATCTATCATATATCTTATCTAGATCTTTAAATAGTTTACCAATATCTTTATTTTTATTTGCACTCTTAATTCATTTTTTATCAAATTCTAGCAATTGTTTGCTAAAATTATCAAACAACATCTTAAGACTATCATCAAAGAAAATCCATTCAAAATTCTCTTTAAGTACTATTTTTTTAGAATCTGCCAGTTTCACTATAATATTTACATAATTATCTCAAAAATGAGAATTCAATACTAACATAAATCCATTGCTCATCTATAATTCCCTCTTTATATAAAACTAGGTTATATATATAGTTAGAGATCAAAATGAAAAAAAATTTATTGAATTTATTTAAAATTTTTTCAATCATCACTGTATTTACGTTATTTATTCAAAACGTTAATAGTGAAACAATTTATGTAGATACAATAGCAAAAGGGAAAGGAGAAAATCTTGAGATTGCTTTAAAGAAGGCTTTTAAAAAAGCAATATCAAAAGTAAATGGTGTTAGCTTGGAAACAGACTCAGTTCTTAAAACAATTGATAAAAATGTAACAACTGATGGTAATTCATCTTCGACTTTATCTAGAGATCTAAGAGAGACAATTAAAGAAAAAACCAAGGGATCAATTAAATCTTTTAATATTTTGAATGAATTTAAAGATACGAATGGAATCTATAATGTAGAAATAAAAGCAACAATAGCCAAGTTTGCTTTATCACAAACGGCAAAAAGAAAAAGAATGGCTATAATGCCATTTAGAATCAACGTGGAAGAAGTATCAATTTTTGGACAGACCTATACTGATGTTGATAATCTTAGAAAATATTTAAATCAAGAATTTACTAATCATTTAGTTCAAACTAGAAAATTTACAGTTCTAGACAGAGAGTTTGATGAAGAAATTTCAGGCGAGTTGGCAAATTTAGCTAGTGCTGGAAATATTGATGATCAGATAAAAATTGGTCAAAAACTTTTTGCTGATTATATTATTGTTGGAAGATTAGATTTTTTATCAATTGCAGAAATTGAGAAAAAATTCTTAACCTCAGATGTTGTAAAAAAAAAAATGATTGGAGCTCTTAATTTTAGCTATAGGGTGATTGACGTTCCAACCAGCCAAATTAAATATTCATCTAAAGTAAATATTGAAATAGACCTTGGGAAGGAAACTCAACCAATCCCATACATATGTAGTTTAACTGCTAAAAAAGCTGGTGTTGAGATAATGTATGCAATTTATCCTATATTAATTGAAAAGATAGATAATCAATTAGCTTATTTGGGCCAAGGAGGTTCTCAAATAAAGGTTGGTGATTTGTATGATGTTTATGAGAGATCAGATGAAAAATTAAAAGATTCATATACTGGTGAAATTTTAGGAAATGTAGAAAAAAAAGTTGCAAAAGCAACAATTGTTGATGTAAATGCAAAATTTTCGGTTGCAGAAATCTCAGAGGAAAATTATGATTTGTCAGTTGGGTTTAAAACATCAAAATTTGTTGTTAAACCAGCAAAAGTGAGCAATAAAGAAATTAATAAAAAGAAAAAGAAAAAAAGTAACTTAGATAATGAATGGTAATAAATTGAATAAATTTTTAATCACATTAACTTTAATATTCTTTAGCAATTTAGCTTTTGCTGAGAATACAATTGACAATTATACTTCTGAAGAATTTGATAAAGAGAAAAGTGGAGGACCTCAATTTGTAAGCACACCCAAAAGTGCAGCGAAAAAATTTTTAAAAAGTCGAGGTTGGAAAAATGGTCAAAATACAAGAGAAAATGGAAGTAAATTTTATATAGCTATTGGTCAGGGTAGTGTCTCAACTACTGATGATAATCAGATGATACACGATGCAAGATTTAATGCTTATAGAGAAGCTATTCAAAATGCTAAAGCTGAATATGTTAAATTTTTATCTGAAGATATAGTGACCTCTGTATCAGCAAGTGTGAGTGAAAATACAACACCAGATACTATAGCTGAAGAAGCTATCAAAACTGCGGTTGGAACTGAAACAAATGAATTTACAAAATTAAGAAAATTAATAAGCACTAGGTTAGACAATGCTTTAAAAACTGAAGGATACGATACAAACGTAGCTGATGCAAAAAAGAAAGATCTGGTTGAAAAAGTTTTAAGATCCAGAGAAATTAAAAGCTTCTTTACTTCAACAGCTCAAAATATGCTTGGAGGGTTTGTTGCCTATACAGTTTTTGAAGAAGCAAATCCAGGTGACAGATCTTCTATTACTGTAATTGGAATATGGAGTGAGAAGCTTGCAAAATTAGCAGAGGCTATTCATTACGGAGCAATTGAGAAAACACCATCTGGAGTTCCAAAAAAACCTATCCGGGAACAAATTCCTTTAACAGATCCAGCAAAATTATTACAAAGTTTTGGAGCGACTATGTTAGTTAATGAAAATGGTAACATGGTTGTTGTTGGTTATGGTCATTCGTCACCTTTATTTGAAGATAGAGCAGATGCTTTATCTACTGCTTGTGATCAATCAGAGAATAAAGCAAAACAACAAATTGTTTTGTTTGCTAAAGAAAATGTAATGTATACAACAACTCAAAATGAAACTGATAAAGCAGAAGATTTTGAAAAAGCTGGTCAAACAGCCTATAGAAGTATGCAATCAAGAGAGTACGAAAAATTAGTTACATCTCAAGCAGCAATGAGACTACAATCAGAAATTATTGACACTCTGGCAATCAAAGATGATAGATATAATGCAACAGACTGTGTTGCCATTGCAATGTGGTCTCCAGAAGGGGTTGCAATGTCAAACGCTGCAAAATCGTCCTTGAGCAATACAACAACCGGAACATCTTCAACTACCTCAACAGATGGTATGGAAACTAATCAAGGAGCTACAGGAAGTTCAGATTTTTAATTAACAATCTATTGGTTTTTTCTTTCTAGACACAAGATCAAAATTTATCAGTTTGCATTTAACAGTTATTTCATCTTTTACTTTTATACATCCACCTAAATAATTTCCTTCATAATCATTATAGAAGTTGATACTTTTAGTATCATCATTTTCTATTAAGTTAATATTAATACCAATAAAGTCTTTTAATCTTAAATTAGTAAAAGTGTCATAATCACTAAATTTAACCTGATAATATAAGAATTTTTTTTTCTTAATCTTAAAAACTTTGGCTGAATTATTTGTATTTAAAAAGTATCCAAAGTTATATTTGGGATACTTTATACTATCACAGGTATAAAATTTTTTTTTTTCAATTTCTGAAAATGACTGATTTATGAACAAAAAGAAATTTATACAAAAAAAAAATATTAATTTTTTAAACATTAAGAATTTTAACAAATATTATCATAAATATTTATGATCTTCGATCAAGACAATTGGTGTTAGCTTTCCGATAATTTTAATTAATTTTAGAGAATAAGCATTATAAATAACAATTTCAGGTTGCACTCAATTTAGACAGTATTTAAATAAATTAATATAAATTTTGTTGAATATTAATAATTTCTTTGATCAAATTAATTTTTATAAAAAATGACTTTAAAGAATAAAAAAAAAAAAAATATTAAAACTCCAAAAAATAAATCTAACCTAAAAAAGTTAGCATCTATCACAACCAATACTTT
>MDTC01233396.1_pt1 | contig 11083 bp, 8 predicted proteins | sample 811181 | NCBI WGS metagenome assembly MDTC01 (sample SAMN05326644, study PRJNA326480) | marine metagenome | isolation source: seawater | place: Pacific Ocean: North | collected 2011 | reverse complement strand
GAAGCTTCTTCCCTTCCATCCATTCCAGAAATGCTCCCCCAGCCGTCGATATATAGGAGAAATCATCACATAACCCAGCTTGGGTAAGTGCTGCCACCGTATCACCCCCACCTGCAACACTAATAAGTTTTCCTCGCTTAGTCAGGTGAACCACCTCATTCGCAACAGCATTTGTTCCTTTATCAAAGGGCTTAACCTCAAACGCTCCAAAAGGGCCGTTCCAAACCACAGTTTTGCATTGTTCCAACTTAGCTATGATGTTTGCAATAGAAGCTGAGCCGACATCCAACATCATGGCATTTGACGGAATAGAGTCTAGACCAACAATTTGACTTGCTGCCCCTTCCTCAAATTTTTGTGCTACAACGCAGTCAATTGGCAGGACGACCTCACAACCAAGCTTTTTAGCATCAGTGAGAATATTATATGCATGTTCAGCCATATCTCTCTCACAGAGCGATTTCCCAACATCATAACCTTGGGCAAATAGAAAGGTATTAGCCATACCGCCACCGATGATCAGCACATCAACCTTTTTTGAGAGATTTCCAAGTACTTCCATTTTAGTTGAAACCTTAGCACCACCAACAACAGCGGCAACAGGGCAGTTAGGATTTTCCAGAACGCCAGATAAGGACTCAACTTCAGCCTGCATCAGACGTCCAGCAACCGATGGGAGCAAATGAGCAAGACTTACTGTAGAAGCATGTGCACGGTGTGAGCACGAAAATGCATCAGTAACATAGGCATCCCCTAAATTTGATAATTCTAATGCAAAAGTCTTATCATTGGCTTCTTCGTTGGGATGAAAACGCAGATTTTCCAGCATAACGATATCACCACTGCTCATACCATTAATTTTTTCTTTTGCGCTATTACCAATGGTGTCCGTGGCAAATTCTACTGATAAACCGCAAGATTTGGACAGAGCCTTGGCGATCGGGCCCAATGACATTTCAGGCACCACTTGCCCTCTAGGGCGCCCAAAGTGAGAAATTACTATGACTTTTGCACCCTTTTTGGAAAGCTCGATCACTGTGGGTACAACACGATCAATCCGGGTTGTGTCAGTTACCTTGCCATCCTGCATAGGCACGTTCAAGTCGACACGCAAAAGAATTCGCTTTGCGGCTACATCCAAATCATCAATAGTTTTGAATTCTGACATGGTCGAACTCTTTCCAGTCGGGTTTTAAACACATAATTACTATTATCCTTTATTGAGGGCTTATGGCGCAATACACCTTGGGGTGGGAGATTGGCTATTACTCTAAAAGTTAATATTGATTATGATTGATATTCACTCATTGGATATTAGCTATTTTGCAGCAAACATTGTTTTACAATTGCACATTATTTGGGCTTGTTATAACCAATAAGATTAACTTTCATCTTGTTAAATTTGAATTCAGCAACTCAGAAGCTTGGTGCGCCCGACAAGATTCGAACTTGTGACCCCCAGATTAGGAATCTGGTGCTCTATCCTACTGAGCTACGGGCGCGTATTTGCTGCTTTGACGTGCTTACTGATTTCTATTCATGCATGAAATTAGTACAATCCATCGGCAGAATTTTAAATTTTATTGCACAAGGCCATTTTTTAAAAACCATCATATCTAATTGCACGTAACGCACGTGAAAAATCACGTGTGAAGAATTATATATCATCACCAATGTACAACCATGAGCATATTTGTAAAAAAATAACTACATTTTTTTACAAATATAATTTGTTTTGCTGTGACTCTGAAAAGATTTTTATGAGATGCTTTCTTTAATCTTTTTAACAAGGTTGTATGCCGCTGTATAAGCACCCTCAACGCGACCTCCGACGCACCAGTCCCCGCAGGCTCCAAGCTGCAAACCCTGGTCAAAAAAAACAGGGCATATCTCTCGCTTTACATTATTTGCATATAACCAACTATGTACCATTTTGCACATAGAAACACCCACATCACAGCCAATAATACGACTAGTTTCGGCGCAAAGATGACTCATAACTTTGCTACGATCATCACCGAGGTGTGCTTCAGCATATTGTTCAGATGAATGAGCAACCAAAGTATATGGCCTTGGTCGACCGGGCTTATGGCTGTTTACTGCTAACCAGCTAAGATCCGAGTTAGTAATATGAGCTGCATCATATCCGAGATGTAAAGGCTCAGAAAATCCAAGCATTAATGAGAAGCAAGCCTTCATTTGAATATTTTTAATCTTACTGTGATAATAAAATTCTGTTGGCAACAGGTCAGCAGTTTGGAGAGAAGGTGCAGTAGAGATAACCCAGTCAAACCCATCATAAGACTGGTTTTGCATACTTGATAACTGCCATTTGCCGTCATTTTGTATAGTATCAATCCGTGTATTAAGCCTGACATTCAGATCCCTAGCCAAATGTTTGGCTATCATATTCATACCTGGCACACCCACATATCGCGGCTCATTATTTTCATCTTTCCAATCTTTTTCTTCTATAATTTTTTCACCATCAAATTTCACATAGCGCGCATTCCACCTTTCAATCACACCACTATTAATCAGTGGGTAAATAAATTTCTTAAAAGATTGAGTACGTGCTGTGAAATATTGCGCACCATGGTCAAAAGAGTAAGGTTCTGAACGTCGTGTGGACATTCTGCCACTGACACTTTGGGCTTTTTCAAAAATAGTAACGTCAGCGTAATCTTTTAATAAAATGGCTGCCGTTAATCCAGATATACCAGATCCAATAATTGCAATTTTTGCCATTTGGTTTTCCTGAGGTCTATGAAGAAAAAAATCACTTATACAAAGCATCGCCAGCAAAGCAACTGGCTTAAATCATTTATTTAAACATCTATTTTTTAAACTCGTGATTTTTACCAAATTAATGTTTTGATCATTTCACAAGTGAACTCTTTTGGGGATTTTGTCTTTCTATATGAAAAAATAGAAATTCATCTATTTCATTCTCTAGCATTGGACAAATTGAAGGGGTGGGTACTTGTTGTCTCAAATTAAACGTTTTAGATCCTGTGGTGATAGAAACTGCCCTGGCAAAGAAAATTGATTTTTTCACAAAATTCGAAAAGGAGAGACGTGTCTAACGGAAACGCTTAATCCCCTAACAACTTATCAAAGGGTGCTGAATAATAAACAATTGCTGACTCCGTGCCCACGTTATCATCCCCCATACCAGCGTTTGAATAGTGGGACACTGCTACCCCAAGACGCGACCGATCATCAAAGCGATAGGAAGCCTCAAGCTGAGAGCGGATTTCTATAAAATGTCCAAGATCCAGTTTTGAATTGCCGCCAACATAAAGATTTGGGACAACACTTGGTGTAAAAACGAAACGGCGACCTATAAATACATCAACAAGTAACCCAGCGCCAAAAAACCCTTGCCCTGTAGTGGTTCCCGCAATTGAAACAAGAGGCTTAAATCCCCAAAATTTTGAACTTGAGCGGTATTCCAAACGCAATTCCTCGCCCTCTTCATTTTTCAGGTCCCAATCGTATGCCCCCACTCCGATTGTGATGAAATCAGGATCATCAGCAAATGCCGAATAGGACAGACCAAAACTAATAACAGAAGTGGCAATAGCTATTCTCAATATCTTAAAAAAAGGGGATATTTTCATGCTTTATTCTTATGCTAACGAGAAAACATATACTTTACGCCATGATTGCTCCAATGAAAAGAGCCTAGAATCATCAAATCTTATCTCTTAAACCATCTGTTGCCTGCACAAGCGCCCTTAATATACCTGGCTCCATAGCCAAATGGCCCGCATCGTTAATGATATTTATATTTACAGCACTACCTCCACCAGGCCAATGACGAGCTAACCTGTCTGCATTTATGACAGGGCAGATTATGTCGTAACGTCCCTGAACTATAATTGCAGAGAGGCCTGTAAGTTTTTCTAGATTATTCAGGATAAAATTTTCTTCAATAAACATGTTGTTAATGAAATAATGGGTTTCAATACGCGAAATAGCCAGTCCACCTCCATTGCTAGCTGGAAGAATGTCACGTTTTGGTTGAGGCATCCCATATGCTGAACTGGGTAGTAATGTGGAACATAGGGCTTCAAAACGGCTCCAAGAGGCAGCGGCCGACATGTGCACCTCAGGATCCGGGTGAATAAGTCTATTATAATAAGAAGAGACAAGATCAAATTGTTCTTTTTTGGGCAAAAAATCTGTTAAATCGCGATGCGCCTCTGGAAAAATGGTAGCGGTGCCATTAACGAACCAATTAAGTTCAGCTGCCGTGGCCAAAAAGACCCCACGCAGCACAAAACCTCTACAACGTCGAGGGTGCGCAATTCCGTATGTCAAGGCGAGGGTTGAACCCCAAGAACCGCCAAAAATCAGCCAGCTATCAATTTCTAAATAAATACGCAGGGCCTCAATGTCAGCAATTAGATGCCTTGTGGTGTTATTCTCTATACTTGCGTATGGCGTACTTCTGCCACAGCCTCGCTGATCAAATAGAGTAATGTTGTAGTACATAGGATCGAAAAAACGACGTTGAATGGGGCTACACCCTGCACCCGGACCACCATGCAAAAAAATTACTGGGGTTCCATTAGGATTGCCAGATTGTTCCCAATAAAGATGATGGCCATCACCAACATCCAACATACCATTTTTGTATGGTTGCAGGGGTGGGTACAAATCACTTTTTTCCTGTATAGTATCCATAGATGACATCATAGATCACGGCGTAATAAAATACAGCAGCTTGAATAGAAAAACGTGGTCCATATAAAATTTGTTGAGATGTATGTCACGTGCAAATATCTTTTTCGCAACAGCTCAGCTAAAGTTGAGTGAGGAAGTTTACTAGTGCTCATAAATTTTTCTATTTTCTTCAAAGGAGAACCTTAAAGGATCTGTTCATTTCAAGGAATTTCTTTGATATCGGATGATTCTGAAATCTCAGAGCTAAATTTTTCAGCCATTGTCAGGTTCCATATAAAGCTGCAGGCATTGGGTCAACTTCAAAACTGAACAAACGCACCAGAGATCTCAGCTTAGTGGGCAAATGAAATGTTTAGAAATTGAGATGGCGAACTTAGAAAAATGACTCTTGTCATTCTAATACGAAATTATGAGAGACTATATGCACTATTTTAAGCGACTTTTTTTTACTGTCGCATTTATTTTTCCATTGCTTTCACTCGGGGCCTGCTCGACCAACCCGGCAACCGGCAAGCAGAGCTTCACAGCATTTATGTCTATGGAGAAGGAAAGAGAAGTTGGTGCGAACGAACATCCTAAAATTGTAGAACGATTTGGTGGCATATATCAGGATGAAGACCTTAATTTTTATGTTGCCCGCATTGGTGCCAAATTGGCAAAATTTTCCGAGATGCCAAATTTAGAATTTACTTTCACTGTTTTGAATGATGAAAAGGTCAACGCTTTCGCGCTTCCAGGTGGGTATGTTTATGTTACCCGTGGCCTGCTTGCGATAGTTGCTGATGAAGCGGAGTTGGCAGGGGTACTAGCCCACGAGATTGGCCACATTACAGCTAGGCACTCTTCTCAGCGGTATAGCGCAACCAAGGCTACAAACATAGGATTACAAGTACTTGGAGTAATTGGCAGCATCGCTGGGGCTCCAACAGGCGCCAGTCAGCTAGCATCCCTTGGCGGGCAAGCAGCCCTAAAAAGTTATTCACGGGAACAGGAACTTGAAGCAGACATGTTGGGAATGCGTTATCTGAGCCGTGCAGAATATGACCCCAGTGCTATGACCAATTTTTTCTATAAGCTAAAGGCTCATAGCAGACTTGTAGCTGATATGAGAGGGCGCAAAAATCAATCTGAATACACTGGCATAATGTCAACCCATCCCTTAACGTCAGAGAGAATATCAAAAGCAAAAAAACTGGCATTCCAAACCAAGGCCACCGGGAAAGAAAAAGGGAGAGATACTTATTCAATAAAAATAGACGGCCTTGTTTTTGGCGATGACCCTAAACAAGGTATCCGTCGTGGCCGAACTTTTGAACACCCGGCTCTCGGCATTCGTTTTGAGGTCCCACCTGGATTCATTATGTTCAATACACCCCAGAAACTCATAGCAAGATCCAATGATGGCTCAGTCATCTTTTTTGATATGGGCCCAGGGAACAAAATACATAAGCTTGGAGGCATAACTGATTACATAAGAGCTATCAACTTTAAGGGCCGCAAATTTCAGAATGTAAAAAACTTAACAATTAACGGTATGAAAGGGGTAACAGGAATTGCTAAGCTTGTCATTGGTGGGAAACAACGTGTTGCTAGACTCTTAGTTATCAAAAAAAAGCAAAACCAATTTTTTCGGCTATTATTTGAAACAGATTTCAATCACATGGACTTGATGACCCTGAATTTTGAGCGCACAGTATTTAGCTTCAAACGTTTAAGCCAAAATGAAATTCTAGCCATTAAGCCAATGCGAATACGTCATAAGACTGTATCAAGTGGAGACAGTGTAAAAAAAATAGCCAAGCAAATACCAATTGAAGGCTTTGCCCTCGAATGGTTTGAACTATTGAATGCAATCAAAAGGGAAACTCCCTTAAAGCCAGGCCAACGTATTCGAACTATAGCCGAATAATCAAAAACTAAGAAGTTACATCCATATCTGCTTTTAAAAAAAGAGTTACTGACACTGTTTAAGCTGCAGCAGTATCAGATTCTTCTGCATTGTCAGAATCTGCTTCCTGAATCGCTTCCGAAACAGGTGCTGATGCAGATAAAATACGTTCTAACTTCTCAGTCGCTATTTCTGGATCAGTTTTTTCTACGGCACCAACTTCACAAGCAAGGCGGTCCAGTGCTGCTTCATAAATTTGTCGCTCACTAAATGATTGGTCAGGCTGACCAGTGTTGCGATGAAGATCACGCACAACCTCAGCGATTGCCAATGGATCACCAGAATTGATTTTCATCTCATATTCCTGAGCACGCCGGCTCCACATGGTGCGCTTGACACGAGCACGTCCTTTTAAAATTGTTAGTGCCTTTTCTATGGTTTTTTTGGAACTAAGCCTCCTCAAACCTGAGACTTCAGCTTTGTCGGTTGGAACACGAAGGGTCATTCTGTCCCGGTCAAACTCAATAACGAATAATTTGAGTTTATGCCCAGAATATTCCTGATTTTCAATATCTAAAACTTTCCCAACCCCATGAGTCGGATAGACAACAAAATCCCCAGGTGAGCACATCAAATCTTTAGCCATATTTAAACCTTTTGTAATTTTAATTAAAAAAAATCAAAACAAAAACCCCATCGGCTAATCACCAATGGAAATGACATTTGATTTTCTGAAAATTTGACGGTTTTTAAAAACAAACTACCAAAAAACGCCTTACCAACTAAATTTCAAAGAACTTTAACACTATTTAAAAAAAGATTAAAGAGTTAGTCGCCTTTTCCGGGGTTTTCACTTAACAATTCTACTTTATTAGGCTTGCCATCCCAGTCAGCTCCATCGGCCGGAGGTTCTCCTTTACGAGTGATGTTTGGCCATTCAGAGGAAAAGCGAGTAGCAAATTCCATCCATTTTTCTATACCGTCATCTGTGTCAGGTAATATAGCTTCAGCCGGGCATTCTGGCTCACAAACCCCGCAGTCAATACATTCATCAGGATGAATGACTAAAAAATTCTCGCCTTCATAAAAACAATCAACAGGGCAAACTTCGACACAGTCCATGTGTTTGCACTTGATACAGTTTTCAACGACAACATAGGTCATAAATATCTCCGGTATTATATAGCAAAGGCATTCTTAAAAGGTTTATGAAACGTCTTGGTTATCCAAGTCAAGACGTTCTAGCACACGCTTGCGGGCATCTCCACTTTCACGGTCCGAGACATAAATCAAACCACAAATTCGGCGTACCAAGTTTGCCTCAAAATCGTGCAAGATTCCATCCGCGTAGACAACCTTCCATAACATTTCAATCATTCGCACTCGGTCTTCATGATTGAAGCTATCTTTAATGGTGCGTGTAAAACCATAAAGCTCAACAGAATTAGCAAGAACCGCTCGCCCTGCATCAACCAACTCGCTCGCCTCACTGGCGCTTAAATCAAAGTGGTCGCCCAGTAAATTTATAACAGTGGTAATCTCCACGTCATCCGCATGACCATCCATACAAGCTGCTTCTAGCAAAAGAGCCGCAGATGCAAGCTTCAATGATTCATCATCAGCCCGGATGTTTACATCCTCACGTGAGGCTAGAAGTTTTTTTAATTTTTCTATCATGGAAATTCTTTTAGCACTTGTCGTGGGTAAGCGAGAAGCTTATTTTTTTGTGATTTAAAATTATCCCCTAAAACAATTAAGAACCGTGATCCAATATTAAAAGTCCTCAAGCGTACAAAAAAATTCAAATACTCGCCTATAATCATTCGTTTATTTTGAAGGAACAAAGGATGAGCCATGCAATTACGCGCTAATCTGTTAAGCAATGCCACTGAGCCTAAATATTTCGTTGCTAAATAAAGTATCTCTCAGCAAGGAACCTATACCATCACCACGCCTCATCCTTTTATCCATGACTACTAGAAAACTTAATCATGCTCACGAAGTTTATCAATAGCTCGTCTTTCCGCCTTAGTTGGTCGTCCAGCACCAGCCTCGCGAATGCCGATCCGACTAGTTTTTTTTATTTCTTTAAACCCAACTAATTGCGGAGGCTCAAGGTCTTCGTACAACTTCACAGACTCACTGGCAGGCCCGCGCCGTGTGGCAACAGAAATAACCTTAATCACCCTAACGTCATTATCCTTCGGAAAGGTCAACACGTCACCTTCCTTAAGAGTAGCATGGCCTTTGCAGATTGACTGGCTGTTCAGACGTAATTTTCCAGAGGTGCACAACTTGGTAGCAAGAGTTCGGCTTTTGAAAAAACGCGCATACCATAGCCACTTATCGATGCGTAGCAATTTTTTATTCATGGTTTTTGGTTCAATTCCCTCAAGATTGCAAAGGGAGAGTCTGGATCAACCTTAACTTTTTTTAACGGCTTGGTTTTTGGGTATTTTTTTTGTGGAGAATACTTTTCACGTTTACGCTTAATTGCATACTCTCCTCCGGAATCAGTTTCTTTGAACTTACAAAAACCTATCTCCTTTAAGATAATTTCTATATCTTCGCTCCCACAGCCAGCTAGGGATAGCAGTTTAGCATCTGCAATGAACGACCCTTTGCGCCCCAATTTCCAAACATGGGTGGAAATACGCTCAAAAATATCAAGACGCAAGGCCAGACGCCCAGCCGGTTGAAAGCCAATTGCGTCAAGGTATCCAGGTGGAAATTCATCACTTGGCAGAGAAACACGCCCAGGATGGGGCGCTTCCGGTAATGTATGTGGTTCATTCCATAACACCCAAAACAACCCTAGCATTTGAGCGGGGACAGGCTTCAATAACGAGGGGAAAAAAACCCTGTCACACCCAATTATTATGCCCAAGCGCCTCAGTTTTCTGCGATCTTCTTTTGATAGTAAATCAATTTGTTGCTTAACAATTTTTCTGGGCAAGGAGCCAAGATTTTCAGCTAGTTGGAAAACAAGACCTTTCGCTGCACCGTCAAGTTTAGCTCGCTGGGCCAACAATAACGGACCCAGGTTCAATTCAATATGACGCTGTCTCCAGACTTCCAGTCGCAGTAAAATACGCTCATGATCTCTAGCGCTAAGCACATCTGAATGCACGAGTTCTATGGAAGGAGTTAGGATATGCGTGCCTCTGGATAAGTAGGCAATCTGGATATCATCAAAAAAAATTACGCCATTTGGGTATAAAGAAATTTGGCTATTTGAGGCAACTTCAAGCGCGCGGACCCGTTTTTTTATTTCTGGAACGAGCGCGCGTCTTGCTGCCTTTTTAATGGATCTTTCAGCCATCTCAGAATCAGAGGTTTTATCTGCAACGAAACAGAAACCCTTTAACCAACCAATAACATGACCTTCAACTATAACACTGCCGTCACTCTTGACAGCAGCTAGCATATCATCAGGACTGCACAAACGTCTGACTAAAAAAGATGTGCGCTGATCGACAAATCGTTGTGTCAAACATTGATGCAAGGCATCTGACAACTTATCCTCCACAAAGCGCGTCCGTTCCTGCCAGTGCCTAGTATCATCAAGCCACCCCCCTCGGTGAGCTACATATGTCCAGGTGCGAATATTTGCTAGCCGACCAGTTAAGTTTTCGATGCTACCATCAACCCGCTCAAGGCGCTGAACGTGTTTTGCGAACCAATCAGTCGGTAATTTTCCCAAACCTTTTGGGTTTATTAGATGCACATAGATTTGGCCGAGCAGACTAGTATGGGCATCACTCATAACTTTGCGAAAATCTGGTATCTGGCAAACCTCCCACAACATTGCCACAGCTTCAGGGCTATTTACTCGATCTGATATTTCTTTGTTTGCACTAAGCAGGCCGAGGGCGACCTCGTCATCCGCGTCCCCTGCACGTACAAGCCCTGGCAATTGGGGTGGCAGACGTAGAGATGACTTAAGTTTCTCTATCGAGGTTAGTTCGGGATTCGGATTACGCCAGTAGATTTTTTTTATGGGCATAAAGCGATGCTGCTCAATTCTCTCAACTTTTTCGGGTAATAATGCAGGTGCATCAGCAGTGACACCAAAGGTGCCATCATTCATATGGCGTCCTGCTCGTCCGGCTATTTGTGCAAGCTCAGGTTCGCTAAGGGCGCGAGAGCGCTTGCCGTCAAACTTTCGAATGGAAGCAAAGGCCACGTGGTTTACATCCATGTTGAGCCCCATGCCAATTGCATCGGTAGCAACAATGTGATCAACCTCACCGGCTTGATACATAGAAACTTGGGCATTGCGGGTCCGCGGACTTAACGCGCCCATCACAACTGCTGCCCCACCCCTAAGCCGTCGTACCTGTTCGGCTATTGCATATACGTCGGAGGCACTGAACGCAACGAGAGCGCTCTTTGGGGGCAGGCGGTTGATCTTTCGTGAGCCGCTATAGCTCAATGTTGAAAATCGCGGTCGTTTATCGAACTTTGCCTCAGGAACCAGCGTTCTAATCAGGGGCATGATTG